>Ga0302167_10000076_pt1 | contig 57060 bp, 56 predicted proteins | sample I_Fen_N1_1_FD_193496 | JGI IMG/M metagenome (GOLD analysis project Ga0302167, IMG submission 193496) | Peat permafrost microbial communities from Stordalen Mire near Abisko, Sweden - I_Fen_N1_1 | ecosystem: Environmental > Terrestrial > Soil > Wetlands > Permafrost | place: Sweden: Abisko... | reverse complement strand
TGTAATTATAAGTCAATTGTGCTTGAGAAAACAGATGCAACAAACCCTATAAAAGTTGGAGATGTTTTCAGTAACATGATTCTTGCAACTCAGGATAATTATTTAAAAATTCAAACAAAGATTGATCAGGATCAATTTGATCTTGTTTTAATTAGAGTAAAATAGAAAGTAAGCCCAAAAAGGTTTATAAAAAATAGAAAAAAATAAAGATATACACATGAAAGAAGTATTCATCGTTTCCGCAGTAAGAACTCCAATGGGGAGCTTTTTAGGAAGTTTATCAACTGTTCCTGCTACAAAGTTGGGATCGGCTGCAGTAAAAGGAGCATTAGATAAAATTGGTCTTGATCCTAAAAACGTTCAAGAAATCTATATGGGGAACGTTTTACAGGCAGGTGAAGGACAGGCTCCGGCTCGTCAGGTTGCTTTAGGAGCGGGACTTTCAAATGAAACGATCGCTACAACGATCAATAAAGTTTGTGCTTCAGGAATGAAGGCTGTAAGTATGGCTGTACAGGCGATTAAAGCTGGTGATGCAGACGTAATTGTTGCGGGAGGTATGGAAAACATGTCTTCGGTTCCTCATTATTATAATGCAAGAAACGCTACAAAATTAGGAGACGTTAAAATGCAGGACGGAATGGTTCTAGACGGTCTTACAGACGTTTACAACAAAGTTCACATGGGTGTTTGTGCTGAAAAATGTGCAACTGACTACAATATTACAAGAGAAGAACAAGATAATTTCGCAATAGAATCTTACAAAAGATCTGCAAAAGCTTGGAGTGAAGGGAAATTTGCTGAAGAAGTTGTTCCGGTTTCTATTCCTCAAAGAAAAGGAGATCCAATAATTTTTGCTGAAGATGAAGAATACAAAGCTGTAAATTTTGACAGACTTCCAACACTTCCAACAGTATTCAAAAAAGAAGAAGGAACGGTAACTGCAGCTAATGCATCTACTCTAAATGACGGTGCTTCTGCATTGATCCTTGTTTCTAAAGAAAAAATGGAAGAACTAGGTCTTAAGCCTTTAGCAAGAATCGTTTCTTATGCTGATGCTGCTCACGAGCCTGAAAACTTTACAACTGCACCTTCAAAAGCTTTACCAATTGCTCTTAAAAAGGCTGGTTTAACGCTTGCAGATATTGATTTCTTCGAATTTAACGAAGCATTCTCTGTGGTAGGTTTGGCAAACAACAAAATTTTAGGATTAGATGCTGCTAAAGTAAACGTAAACGGTGGAGCGGTAGCTTTAGGACACCCACTTGGAAGTTCAGGTTCTAGAATTATTGTTACTTTGATCAATGTTTTAAAGCAAAACAATGCAAAATATGGTGCTGCAGCGATCTGTAATGGAGGCGGTGGTGCATCTGCAATTGTTATTGAGAATTTATAATATCCTAAATATTAGGAATAAAGTATAAAATTGGAGTCTTTCGGCTCCAATTTTTTTGTTGTAAAGCTGAATTTGAGTGTAAATGTTTTATCTTTAAACTATCATTTTACCATCATCCAATGTTTGATAATTTCAAAGATTATTTAGAAGATAAGATAACTCTTTCTGAGCATGAAATCGAGTTAATAAGGAATGTTTCAATACTAAAAAAACTTCGTAAACGCCAATATTTATTACAGGAAGGTAATGTATGGAAGTACAATGCTTTTATCTGTAATGGATTGGTAAAAACATTTTCGATCGACCAGAAAGGTCAGGAACATATTATGAATTTCTCCCCCGAAAATTACTGGACAGGCGACAGAGAAAGCCTTACAACAGGAAATCCATCAGATTTTAATATTGTTGCGCTAGAAGATTCAGAAATTATTTTAATTGAAAAAGAAAATTTTGATGCTATCTGTAAGCAGATTCCACAATTTTATAATATGGCAAATGAAATTCTGCACAGAAGTTTCCTTGCATCTCAAAAAAGGATACACGACAATATAAGTTTATCGATTGAAGAAAAATATCAAAATTTTATTCATAAATATCCATCTGTTTCTAATCGCATTCCTCAACATATGATCGCTTCCTACCTCGGAATATCAGCAGAAACTCTTAGCCGGATCAGAGCACAATCAGCAAAAAAATAAAAAAAACGTTGATAATTGTCAATAGTTTTTTCCGTTAAATATCAAGAATTCACAGTGACTTCTGTGACTACTTTTGTCTCAACATTTAAACAAAATTTTAAATAAAATGAACAAAATAGTTTTCATCACAGGAACAAGTACAGGATTCGGAAAATTAATGACCATTACTTTATCTCAGGCAGGGTATACCGTTATTGCAGGAATGCGCGGAACCACAGATAAAAATGAAGCGGTGGCTAAAGAACTTTCAGCACTTTCTAACGTAGAAGTGGTTGATATTGACGTAACCGATGATTCATCAGTGAAAAAAGCATTCGAAGGCGTATTATCTAAATACGGAAAAGTCGATGTTTTGGTTAATAATGCTGGTTTGGCAGGGTTTGGTTTGGTAGAAGCGTATTCTATTGATCAGATTAAAAAGTTTTTTGAAGTTAATTTTTATGGAGTTATCCGTACCTATAAGCCGTTTTACCAAGCATGAGAAAAGCAAAATCGGGATTGATTATTAATCTTACTTCGGGAGCAAGCGGGCATTCTCTGCCTTTTATGGGCCCGTATTTAGCATCTAAATTTGGGGTAGAAGCAATTACTGAATCTATTCAGGATGAACTGGCACAATTCAACATAGAGAACGTAACGATCCAACCGGGAGTGTATCCTACAGAAATGAATTCAGGAAGTAAAGCAGGTGTACAAGCAGATAAGCCGGAAATTGCTAAAGAATATGACCCTGTTGCTACTGATATGTTTAATGCGATCGGAGCCAGTTTATTCGGAAAAATGACTGAATTTGATATGGATCCTCAAGTGATTGCCGACGGTATATTAAATTTGATTAATATGCAACAAGGCACTCGTCCGCTACGTTACCCGCTTGATGCCATTGCGCAGGGTACAGATGTTGAATTTATCAATGCCAGAGCCGAATTAAAAGCAAAATGGGTTCAAAAATATACGGGATAATTTTCGAAAATTATTTATTAAGAAATAGTGTTTAAATAATTCATATCTTCCGCTATATTCTAACTTAATAAAAAAAACTGCAGAATATTCTGTGGTTTTTATATTTTTGTGCAACTAATACTTATTATAAATGTCTGAAACAGGGAATCAACCATCACAAAATATTAAGAATAATCCAAAGATTATGAAAGCTTGGGCAGTCTACGACTGGGCCAATTCTGTTTACTCTTTGGTAATTACCTCTGCAATATTTCCTATTTATTACACCATTCTTACCACGGCTTACAACAAGAAAGAATATGTTGCGGCGGCAGGAGAAGTTCAGGAAATTCCTGTGAGAACGATGATAAAAATATTTGGAGAAACCTATGAACCGGATGCTGTTCTTAGTTTTTCTTATGCTTTGTCATTTTTCTTAGTCGTTTTGTTATCACCATTTTTGTCTTCTTTGGCAGATACAATTGGTAATAAAAAATCTTTTTTACAGTTTTTCTGTTATTTGGGAGCAACCTCTTGTATGGGATTGGCGATGTTTACAGGAATGCACAATTTCTTTTTAGGACTTCTTTTCAGTGTAACGGCGAGTGTCGGGTTCTGGGGTAGTCTTGTATTTTACAACTCATTTTTGCCGGATATTGCAACACCCGAAAAACAGGATTCACTTTCTGCAAAAGGGTATATTTATGGGTATGTAGGATCAGTTGTATTGCTTATCATTTGTTTGGTTTTAATACAGGTTGTTGCTAAAGGCGCACACCAACAGAATATATTTATCAGAATCAGTTTCTTGTTAACGGGAGCTTGGTGGTTTGGTTTTTCTCAATATACTTTTAAACATTTACCTCAATTTGGAGATGTTAGAGAAGAGAAACTTCCAAAAGATTTAGTATTATTAAATTATAAAAACATCTTCAAAAAGCACGAAGAACAGGGTGGATTTCTTGAAGTTTTAAAAGATAACATCAGCTTTTATAAAGATATTGCGAAAGAAAGTTTTAGAGAATTATTTAGAGTAGGAAATAAGCTTTTTGCAGATAAAAGCCTAAAGTTTTTCCTATCAAGTTTCTTCTTTTACAGTGTAGGAATGCAGACGATATTTTTAATGGCAACTCCATTCGGAAGTAATGTAATTTTCCCTAAACAAGATGAAAAGTACAAACTGATCATTACTATTTTGGTAATACAGATCATTGCTATTTTTGGAGCATTTTTATTCTCAAAAATTTCAAAAAAGATCGGAAACAAAAACGTAATTACCATTGCTGTAATTATTTGGATCATTTGCTGTCTTTCTGCATTCTCATTAAATAAAGAAAACCCGAATCTACAATATCAGTTTTATGGTTTGGCGGCGCTTATAGGCTTGGTAATGGGAGGTTTACAGGCGATGTCAAGATCTACTTATTCTAAATTATTGCCTGAAAATTCTATGGAAAACACAACGTTTTTCAGTTTCTATGACGTTCTTGAAAAGCTTGCGATTATCTGTGGAATGCTAATTTTCAGTGTGCTTATTCAAAAGTTTGGAAATATGCAGTATGCTTTTATTGCAATGTCCGGATTCTTTGCGGTAGGAGCAGTTTTAATACGTTTCTTAAAAATAGATTCTCATAAAAATTAAATTTTAAGCAAGAAATCAATAAAACAATAATTTTTGAATAATTAATAATAAAAGCCTGAATATTTCAGGCTTTTTTGCTAACTTTAAGATATTAAATAAGGTTTTTAAGATTTAATTAAATACTAAGAATCAATTTTCTGTTAAAATAAGTTATAATTCGGCGTGGATTTTGCTTATACTGAGCAGAATAATTTTAACTTTGCAAAAAAGATTTATTATATAATGACAAACCCTTTATTTTACGCAAAAATTCTTTTGTTCGGAGAATACGGAATCATTGAAGATTCCCAAGGTTTGACATTACCTTATAGTTTCTATAAAGGTACCCTCAAGTTCTCAGCATTAGATTCCGATTTTGAAAAGAAATCTAATGAACACCTAACAAAATATGCAGAATATCTCCTGAATTTGGAGCTTCCGGAAGGCTTTGAAATTAATGTTTCAACATTTAAGGAAGAGATTTCAAAAGGCTTATTCTTCGACAGTAATATTCCGCAAGGATATGGAATAGGGAGTTCAGGCGCTCTAGTTGCTGCTATTTTCGAACGTTATTCAATTACAAAACGTAATCCTGAAAACATTGCTAAAGACGAACTTAAAAATTTAAGAAGCGTTTTTGGTTTAATGGAAAGTTATTTTCACGGAAAAAGCTCTGGAATTGATCCGCTTATCTGCTACATGAATCTTCCGATTTTAATCGAAAGTAAAGAAAGTGTAGACAAAGTAGCGATTCCTAGAAGTGAAGCAGGAAAAGGAGCGATTTTCTTAATTGATTCAGGAATGACGGGCGAAACAGGACCAATGGTTCAGATTTTCTTTGAAAAAATGAAGACCGAAGGTTTCCGTAAAACGTTGAAAGAAGAGTTTATCCGTTACAATAATGCTTGTATTGAGGCTTTTCTTAAAAAAGATATGAATCCTTTCTTTAGAAATTTAAAGAAACTTTCTCATTGGGCATACGAACATTTTCGTCCAATGATTCCTGAAAGTATTTTTAATGTCTGGAAAAAAGGCTTGGACTCAAATGCGTATTACTTAAAACTTTGCGGAAGCGGAGGTGGAGGTTATATTTTAGGTTTCACTAAAGACTATGAAAAAGCTGAAAAAATGCTTGATGGCTTCCATAAAGAAGTGATTTACAGATTTTAATTGTATTGGGAATGAATTCTGAAAAAGAAACTTTCCAACAAAAAAACTTTGTCCAAAAATCTCTATTTTACAGATTTTCACAATTCGTTGGCTTTCTTTTGGGCGCACGATTTTTTGTAGCTATTCTGCTCACTTTTGCATTGTATGTTTCTACCTTTTTCTTGTTTAATCAAGATGAAAGTTTCAGGAAATTTGTCTTCGATTTTAAAGTTCATGGTATTATTTTTTGTACCGTTTTAACCATTTTGGCAGGTGGAATTATCAACCAATTCTACGATTTTGAAAAAGATCATATCGTAAAACCTTTCAGAACGCGAGTTCAAAGCTTCATAAAACAGAAGTATTTTCTTTACGCTTATTTGTTTTTAAGCATAATTTCCTTGGGAGCTGCATGGACAATTTCACATAATGTCTTTGCTTTTTTTGTCGTTTATCAGTTTTTCATGTGGTTTTATAGCCATAAATTAAGTCGAATTTTAATACTAAATAATCTCACTTTTGTAAGCCTTACGCTCTATCCTTTTTTCGGAATGATGGTGTATTATGAGACATTTTCAAAGAAGGTTTTGTTAATGGCGATCTTCCTTTTTCTTATGCTTTTATGCATTGATATTGTAAAAGACACGCTCACAAAAAGTGTAGATAAAGCCTTTGGATATAATACAATTCCGAATTATTTTAAGACGAAAACAACAAAAGGAATTATTATTTCTTTGCTGATTATTACGATGGCAGTTTCCATGAAACTGATTCTCAGAACAGGAATTTCAGGATTTATGGCTTATTATTTTTCTGGAGGATTATTTGTTTTCATCTTTTGTATTTATTTACTTTTAAATTCTTCAAGAAAAAGTAATTTTTTGACAATCAATATATTAAGACTTTGGGTTTTCGTAGGAATCATTGCAATGCTTCTGAACGGAATTGAAGGTAAAATATAGAAGAAAATGTTGGAAAAAGATTAAGGTTATTCTTACCTTTGCAAAACTAAATTTAATAAAAAGGAATGCCCATTTTTAACGATACCAAAGTTGCATTTGCAGATAAATCTGATGCACAGTTAAGAAAAGCGTACTGGATGTTCAAAATGATTGAACAGCCCGCTCTTACAAGTCTTGGAACTTCTATCCTTAATTTCACTGTTTATAATAATTTCCCTTTCGTTACCGGAATTGTAAAAAACACTTTGTTTGACCAATTTTGTGGTGGAGAAACGCGTGAAGAAAGTATGAAAGCTGTGAAGCAACTCTTCAAAAGAGGCGTTGGAAGTATTTTCGATTACTCAATTGAAGGTAAAGAAGACGAAGAAACATTTGATGCTGTTTGCAAAGAAATTAAAGATATTGTAAGGTTTTCTGTAGGAAATCCTGCGATTCCTTTTATTGTTTTTAAGCCTACTGCGTTCGGTAGAATTGATCTTTACGAAGCTGTTGGAAAGAATGCAGAGCTTACTTCAAGTCAAAAAGAAGAGTGGGAAAGAGTTGTAAAAAGATTCGATGAAGTATGTAAACTTTGCCATGAACACGACAAAAAAGTAATGGTAGATGCCGAGGAAACATGGATGCAGGATGCAGCTGATCATTTGTGTGAGGAGATGATGGAGAAGTACAATCAGGAAAAACCTATCGTTTGGAATACAATCCAAATGTACAGAACCGGCAGATTGGAATACATGGAAGGGAACCTTCAGAGAGCCAGAGAAAAGAATTATTTCATTGGATATAAGATCGTTCGTGGAGCTTATATGGAGAAGGAAAGAGCAAGAGCATCAGAAAAAGGATATGCAGATCCAATCCAGCCAAATAAAGATGCTTCCGATAAAAATTACAATGCAGGAATTGATTTTGTAATGAATCATTTGGATAAAGTTTCGGCTTTTTTCGGGACTCATAACGAGGTTTCTTCCGAGCTGGTAATGGATAAAATGAAGGCTAAATCTCTTGATAATAACAATCCTCATATCTATTTCGGACAGCTTTATGGAATGAGTGATAACATTACATTCTATTTGTCTGATAAAGGCTATAATGCAGCAAAATATCTTCCATACGGACCTGTAAAAGATGTTGTTCCTTATCTTACGAGAAGAGCTAGAGAAAACACTTCTGTAGCAGGGCAAACAGGGCGTGAATTAGGTCTTATTCAGAAAGAATTGGACAGAAGAAAGAATAAATAATTTCATCTAAAATATAAATACCTCGCATTTTTTGTGAGGTAATTTTTTGTCTATGGCTTAAATTGATAATATGTATTAAATAATTTATTATGTTAATTATATATTATTAAAATAAAAATTTTATTATCAAGTTCGTAAACTTTTTGTAATTTAGTTGAGCAACATGAAAAAAGCAATAAAATGAACGCTTCATTTTACTTTAAATAGCTGAAAAATATAAAGCTTTAGCTTTAGTTTTCTTCTTCAAATATTTTTTTGCCTGATCATTTTCTTTGGTCAGGCTTTTTTATGGCTCAAAACTTTCAAATTTTCCGTTTTCGTAGAACAGAACAATACGTTTTATCTTATTCGATTGATTTCCAATTACTTGATCGAGTATTTGCTGATTGGATTTTTCTAATCGCTGAGAATCGAATATTTTCTCCTGAGGTATACTTTGGTGCGGTATAAAAGATTCCTGAGGCCTCTCATTGGGAAGCTCAATTTCTGTTTCATCCGCTCCAAAATCATCGTCATTATTCATCATCGTAAACAGATCGGGAAGTGAAGTAGGCTTGGCTTTATCTTCGTCGATTTCCAATTCTAATTCTTCCAAATCGTTCGTTTCCGGTAATTCGGATTTCAGCATTTCGCCATCGCCGTTCACCAACCAGTCCCATAAAATCTCCGGAAATCGGGATTTTATTTTTATGATAAATTCTAACGACGGTTTATTTCTTCCTGAAGTAACATGAGAAATAGAAGATCGCTGTACATCGATCTCATCTGCAAATTCAGAAGACGTCAATTTTGAATACTCTATAACTTTGGAAATTCTTTCATTTAAACTCATAAAATAAGCTTTTAATCACTTTACAAATGTAAAGATAGTATTTACAATTGCAAAATACAAATGTGAATCAAAATAAAGTTATTGACAATACATTTGTAAACTAGTTTATTTATCTAAATATCATATGTTTACATTATGGATAAAATTAAATCACAAATTTTATTTAACATTTTATCCGCAAAATTCAATTTTTAAGATTTAACCTAAAGTAATAGCCGAAGTAAGCTGATTATTGAATGTTTTGACATTGTATCAGCCATTAAATAACCTATCAAAGAGGATTCGTGTAAACATCAGCTCATAATTTTAGCATATAGAGTAGGAGTTTAGCTAAATACTTGATTTTGTAGATATTTACTGATTACAAATGTGTGTTTTGGATTATTTTACCTCCGTAAACACCCAATACAAGCTCATTTTAGTGTTTAATTATAGTTAAACAACAAAACCTATTTCAAATAAATTTAAAGGCGAGTTAAGCTTTTATTTTAATTCAAATTAAACACTGATTTTTAAGGTAGTTTTATAAATAATTAGCAATTTACATTTGTATATAAAAAGTAATTAACATACTTATCCACTATCCACATGTTTAAGTTAATTACACTCATTTCGTGATAAATAGGGTTTTCCACACTTAAAGTAAAGTTCTAAATAACATTTAAGTAGATATTATAATCAACTGACTTTAAGTTATTTAAATATGTTTAATTAAATTATCCACAATCCACAATTTTATCCACAGACAATCTGTCATTTTACATCGTTTAATAAGTTTACAAACGTTAATTTTATTTTTTAACTAAAAATGGTTAAATTTGACTCTTGTAAACTATTCCACAATGAATTTTGAACAGATCTATTTAGAAAACCCTAATTTCCCAAACCGTTATATTTCCCCTGAAAAATTATTTTCATACTTACAGACGAATCTCGCAGACCATATTCAGGAGATCGGAAAATCGTATTTGGAGAAACCTATTTATAAACTAAGCATCGGAACCGGAAACATAAATATTCTGGCCTGGTCACAAATGCACGGAAATGAGTCGAACGCTACCCATGCAATGTTAGACTTGTTGATCACTTTAGATAAAGCTCCGGAATTGAAGGAAGAACTTTTCAGTAAAATCAAACTGGATTTTATTTTTATGCTAAATCCTGACGGATCTGAAAAATGGACAAGGCTTAATGCTTCGGATATTGATCTTAACAGAGACTTCCATAACGAGTCGAGTAAAGAAATTAAATTTCTGAAAAATGCTGTTGCTTCAAAAAAATATGATTACGCTCTGAATTTGCATGAGCAAAGAACAATTTTTACAACAGATGGAATCCATCCTGCGACTTTATCATTTTTGGCACCTTCGGAAAATGTTGAACGTACGCTTACTGAGAACAGAAAAAAATGCATGGCGGTAATTGCGGAAGTTTATCATCATCTGAAAGAATTAATCCCAAATCAGATCGGCAGATATTCTGATGAATTTTATCCGACTTCTACAGGCGATAATTTCATCAAAGCAGGAATGCCTACGATTTTATTTGAAGGCGGGCATTTTGTAGATGACTACACGAGAAAAGGAACTAGAAAATACTATACGATTGCATTATATTATGCACTAAAAGCGATCAGCGAATTAAACTCTGATATTACAGGTTGGGAAGCTTATCTTGAAATTCCCGAAAATCAGGAAACACATTACGATATCGTTTACAGAAATGTAAAGTTGAATACTGATCATGAATGTATTTTAGATGTCGCTGTTCAGTACCGCGAAATTATGGAGGAGGGCAAAGACGAAATATCTTTTGTACCGTTTGTAATGGAAGTCGGAGATGTGAAGAAAAGAAAAGGCTGGCTCGAAATCGACTGCACCGGAAAGAAATTTATTTCTGCCACTAAATATCCAAAACTGGATGCTGTAGTAGAATTTAAAATAGAGGACTAACAAAAGCGGAACAAATTGTTCCGCTTTTGTTTTTTATAAGTTTTTAAACGTCCGCTTCATCAGCAAATTTATTTGCCAATCTTTGCTCCTCAAAAATTGGAGACATCGAAATAAAACTTTGCGTTTAAAATTTTAGAATTATTTGTTCACAACTTTAATTCCGTTAGCTACAAATCTGATCTCTTCTTTCGGAGTCGTGATCGCATCAATTTCAGATTGAGGTTTCTTAGCATCTTCTGCGTAATGTTTCTGCTCGTCGATAGAAGTTACTTTTCTTTCAGCACTTCCGTCTAAGACAACAGTTTTTCCTTTCAAAGCAGTCGGAACGAAAAATGCATAATCTTTCATTTTTACGAAGAACTGAGAATTATCTTCAGTCTGAATCGTTAACCAACAACCTTTTTTATCACAAACATCAACTACTTTTCCTTTGATGGCTACGTTTTCTACTTTTTTGTTCTCTTTTTTAAGCTTTTTGCTTAATTTATCTACAGAAATAGCTTTAGATTCCACTCCAGCAGAAACAGCGCTTCCGTAAGTGTCACCAACCACTGCATTTCCTGCCGGTGGACCGAATTTCTTTGTCTCCTGTGCAAAAGCTAAAGTGGATGCACTTACAGCGACTGCAAATAATATTGCTTTGAATTTCATTTTTAATATTTTTTCCAAAAATACTAATAAATATTGAATCAGAAATCGTTAAAAACTTGATAAAAAACAGGTCGTTTTCTAAATTTTAAACAAAATCCGAAACGAATCACATATTTATTTATATTTGACGCCTATACTTGACTATGCAAAAAAAACTAAAACTTTGGGACGCCATCATGCTGGTAATGGGTTCCATGATCGGAAGTGGAATCTTCATCGTAAGCGCCGACATGATGCGGAATTTAGGTTCCGGATATTGGCTTATCGTTGTTTGGGTGATCACGGGAATCATGACGGTGGCTGCAGCGATCAGCTATGGTGAACTATCAGCCTTATTTCCTAAGGCAGGAGGGCAATACACCTATCTTAAAGAGATCTTCGGTAAAAAGATGGGGTTCTTGTATGGATGGGGATTATTTACGGTAATTCAGACAGGTACAATCGCTGCGGTGGCAATGGCTTTCGGAAAGTTTACGGCATATTTGGTTCCTGCTCTTAATGATGCAGCACCAATCTTCCAAAGTGGAGAATTTAAAATTACCTGGATACAGATTTTAGCGATCGGGACAATAATTTTATTGACTTATTTTAATACAAGAGGTGTTGAAAGTGGGAAAATATTACAGAATGTTTTTACAGGTTCTAAAATCATAGCCATATTAGGATTGATTGCTGCCGGATTTATTTTAGTTGATTTCTCTCATTTGGCGGAAAATTTTAGCTTGGGATATGATTCTTTCAGCAATCTTAAAAAAGATGCTCTCGGAAACTTCCTGAAAGAAGGTTGGGAACCCATCGGCGGAATGACTCTACTGGGCGGAATTGCAGCAGCAATGGTAGGTTCCGTATTCAGTTCTGTGGCTTGGGAAAGTGTGACCTTCGTTTCGGGTGAAATTGAAAACCCAAAGAAAAACGTCGTAAAATCTATGATCTACGGAACTACTGCCGTAATGATTTTATACATCGCAGTGAATTATGTTTACTTAAACGCTTTAGACAGAGACGCGATCGCCTTTGCAGAAAATGATAGAGTAGCGGTTGCTGCTTCACACTTCATTTTCGGAAGCGCAGGAACGGTAATCATTGCTGTTTTGGTAATGGTTTCTACCTTCGGATGTAATAATGGATTGATCCTAGCCGGAGCAAGAGTTTTCCAAACCATGGCTAAAGACGGGATGTTCTTCAAACAGGCTGAAAAAAACAACAAAAATGAAGTTCCCGCTAATGCACTATGGATGCAGGGAGTTTGGGCTTGTTTGCTATGTCTAAGCGGGCAATATGGGAATCTTTTAGATATGATCTCATTCGTGATCGTTTTATTTTACATGATAACCGTTTTTGGAGTTATTTATTTAAGATTTAAACAACCGGATCTCGAAAGACCTTACAAAACGTGGTTATATCCGGTTACGCCGATCGTTTATTTACTTATTGGATCAGGTTTTTGTATTTTATTATTAATTTACAAGCAACAATATACTTGGCCCGGATTCGTAATGGTCTTGCTCGGACTTCCGGTTTATTATTTTATCAATCGAAATAAGAAAATAGAAGAATAAATTTCAAAAGCTGTTTGACTAAGTCGGACAGCTTTTTTTATTACTCATTGCCAATTGCTCATTATTTATATTTAGGAGCTATTTCCCGCTTTCCACTGTATCTTTTTTGTTACGACCTCCGCTTCGCTCCGGCCGCAACAAAAAAGGATGTCGTTTCAATCGCGGCTAGGGCTTTTGTCGTTCTTTTAAAATTTAGAAGAAACACCAAGTTTGTCATTCCGGAGGAATCTAGGCTCGAATCTTTCCATGTTGCTTTCTAATACTATGCTTAGATCCTTTCAGGATGACAAACTTTATGGAAAAGCAGTACATACAATAGTTTCCTCGCTTTATTCTTGAAACACGTTTGTGAGTTTTTAATTTTATAGCGAATGAAAACCCAGAAAGAATTTTAAACAGCAATTTTAAAATATTACAATACTCTATTTCGTGAAAAATGTTTAATTTGGTATTTCGTTTCAAGTAAACAAGACTATGACGTAAAAAATAAAGCTGAATCATGGACACACCAAATTACAGAATGCCTTTTGTTCCATCAACATTAATGACGGAGGGAGGAAGTATCGACACCTGCGACATGGGTGAAAGTATTGCCCATAACATCATGTTGCTGATAACCACCAAAAAAGGCGAAAACAGATATGATGAAAATTACGGAAACGACGTTTGGAATCTGGAATTCGATAATGGAGTTACAAGTGCCGTCTGGGAAAATATTTTTATCAAAAGTCTCAAAAGACAGATACAGGAATACGAACCCCGAATCGTTCAGCCGCAAATCGATGCGCACATACAAATTGTAGAACACAACTACGACACAAAAGAACACACGGAAATCAAAAAGAAAGTAAAAATCGCCATTAATGCAAAAATGGAGGAGTCGGGAGAGCGTTTCAGCTTTTCTACAGAATTATTTTTGAGCCCGATGTCTATCGACTAAATATTTTTATTGTAATTAGAATTTATGAATTTAGACCAGAATATTTATTCCAAAGAATCTGTAAAAGCACGAATGCTTCAGAACGCAACCAAAGTTTGGGGATTAAAAAGTCCGCAGTCTCTGGATCCTTTTGTTAAATTACTGATCGATGCGTTCAGTACAGAAGTTTTTAAAGCAAACAACGAAATACAGACGGTAAATGCCCGCATTTTAGAAAAGTTGGCGAAATTATTGACGCCGTCCATTTATACTCATCCGATTCCTGCGCACGCAGTTGCCTTTACACAACCTTATGAATCTTCGGAGGTTTTGTTGGAGCATACCGAGTTTTTCTTCAAAAAGCAGATGACTTCCACGGTAAAGTCGGAGTCGGACAAACAGGTTAATATTCCTTTTACACCGATCGGGAATGTGAGAATCAATAAAGCTCAGACATCAATCATGTTTGTAGGAAATACCTGCTACAGTATTGATGATCGATTAAATAAAATTCCAATTTCAAGATTTCAGGGAAAACCTGAGGATTACAGAAAAGTAACGATCGGAATTAACGTCAGCAAATATGTAAGCGAAAACTTCCCTAAATATTTAAGTATTTTCTGTTCAAATCCAGCTTTCGAGCATTTGGATTTTGTTTACAAACTGTTGCCGTACATTACGGTTACCAGCAACGGAAATCCTTTGTTTGTGAGAGAGGGCTTATCTTATTTGAAAAACAGTCAGCCGGAAGGGTATGAGCAAATGTTCCGTGAACAGTCGATCAGAACAAAAACGATTGAAGATATCAAAAGCATTTATCATCATAAATTCATTGAGATCACAGGAACTTCGGACAGTCTTTTTTCGGAACCCGGAAAACTTCCACAAAATCTGGATTTTCTTGAAGAAAAAGATGAAATTTCAAAACATATTGAAGGAAAACGTTATTTGTGGTTGACGTTTGAATTTCCACCACAGTTTTCTGCTGAGATTTTAGATAATTTTTCTTTTGTTTTAAATGCTTTTCCAATTTATAACAGAGCCTGGAAAAAAACAGAATACAGTCTTGACATTATGGGAAATAATATTCCTTTGGTAACAGACGAGGGTGAACATTTTCTTTATGTTGATGAAGTTCAGGACGGGGAAGGAAGAAGATATACGGAAATTCCTTTCACTCCGGCAGATGATTTAAAGAAAGGTTTATACACCGTCCGAAAAGGCGGAATGGAACGTTTTACCAACAGAAATGCAGTCGATATGATTGCAAACGTCTTGGAACTGACAAGAGATGAGATCGCAGCGTTTTCACTTTTAAACAGAGACAATGTAAAAGGCGTGTTGAGCGAAATGTCCGATAAAATGAAATCAATGGTTCAGAAAGTGAATAATGCGAAAAGAAGCATTAAACAGGAACTGAATTACGTAATTATGGAGCCTGTAGAAAAAACGGATCATACGTACGCGTCTTTTTGGGTAACTCATTGTACGTTGGCCAATCACATGCGTCCGGGAACGGAACTTTCCAATCAGTTAAAATCGCAGTCGTTGGTACTTCTTACGGAAAGTATCGGTGGTTCTGAAGAGCAAAAAGGCACAGACAGCATTCAGGCTTATAAATATGCTTTAACAACAAGAGATAAGATCATTTCTCTGGAGGACGTTAAAAACTATTGCAGAATGGTTCTGAAAGACGAAGTAAAAGACGTGCGAGTAAAAAGAGGAACCATGATCAGCAACAGACCAAAAGAAGGTTTCGTGCGAACCGTTGAGGTTGAAATTATTCCCCAAAATTATTCTTTCTACGGAAGAGCTTATTGGGAAAACATGGCAAACATTCTCAGAAATCAAATTATTTCAAAAGCGATCGACGGAATTGAGTATGTTGTAAAGATCAGCAATGAAGATGTAGATTTTTTTGAAAATTAATTTTTTAAACTAAAGATCCTTCGACTTCGCTCAGGATGACACTGTTTAATTATTCTGCATAGATAACAGTTAGTATTAGAAATGTCATCCTGAGCTTGTCGAAGGATCTTATATAATGTTAGAAAAATTAAAATAAAAAAACTCCGGAAGTTCAATAGTTTTCCGGAATTTTTATTTTTAAAAGATCATTAAAAAAGTTGATCCATAAGAATGACTTCTCTATTTTCAAGCAAAGGGATAATTTGCTCAGCTACCAAACTTTTATAATGTTCAGAATTACGGTGAATTTCTACTGCAGATTCATCTTTATATCCTTCAAATAAAATCAATGTATTTTCATCGGATTTGCTTTGATGTAATTTATAAAATAAATTTCCTTCTTCCTGACTACTTTTTTGGGCAGCTTCTTTCATAATTTGCAGTACAACATCCAATTTTCCTTCTTTCACTTGCCATTTGGCGTATACATAAACAGCTTTCTGATTCATTTTCTTTACATTTAATATTTAATTTTTTGTTTTAACCACAAAAGAGACAAAAGATTAATACTTTAGTTATTTTAAGTTCATCATTAAACTACAAATAAGAACACATAAGTTTTAAAAATCTTTGATTTTTTATTGTTTTGAGAACTTTGATTTTCTAATAATTAATTTGTCCAAATGGCTTTTGTAACTTTTGTAGTTAAAGTACTTTTTTAGATTCTAAAATTGCCACAATCTTTTCACCAACACCTTTTGCAGAGGCAGGATTCTGCCCGGTTACAATATTTCCATCCGTAATACTGTTGTCAGACCAAGCTTCAGCAGCATGAAAAATAGCACCTTGTTCCGTCAATGCAGTCTGAAGATCAAAAGGAACGTCAGCTCTTGCGTAATTATCCTCTTCTTCTGTCGTAAAGGAAGCAATGTTTTTTCCATTTACGAGATAAGAGCCATCATTTAATTTTACATTTAATAAAGATACGGGACCATGACAAACTGCGCCAACAACAGCACCACGTTCGTAAGTTTCGGCAATTACTTTTTTAAGTTCTGGATTTTCCGGCATATCTACCATTGGAGCCAAACCTCCTGGAATGAATACTGCATCATAATTATTTACATCTATCGTAGATAATTTTGAAGCTTTATGCATATCTTCCCAACCTTTACCTGTTAGGAATTTTAAGTTATCAGGATCGTCAGCTAAATTTAAAGCATCTAAAAATGGGGATTCACCGGTAAGGCTTGCAAAATCAATTTGATAATCTGCTTTTTCAAATTCTGCGTAAGGATGTGCTACTTCAGATAAAAATGTACCAGTTCTTCTGTTATTGGTTCCGATGGTGTTGGCATTAGAAACAATGATTAAGATTTTTGATTTCATGACTTAAAATTTTTTTGTTAATTAAATAATTGGATTGTTTTTTTTTGAAATTGTTTTAATTTCTATAGCAAATGTATGCCGATCCAATGCCTTAACAGAAGGAGCAAAGTCACAAAAAAAGTGTGATCGAAATCACACTGTCTATTTAATATTGTTGGAATATAATCTGCTCAATGTTTCCCTGCTTACTCCCAAATATTCTGCGATGTATTTTTTAGGAATCTGTGAGATGAGGTCAGGATATAATTTTGAAAACTCTTCATATCGTTGTTGAGGTGTGGAAGATAGTAAAAGAGTTATTCTTTGTTGTAAAGCGATGTAGCCATTCGTGAGTTTTACCCTGAAAAAATGTTCCATTTTGTGAAATTCTGAAGCTAGTTTTTCTCTACCTTCTAAAGTAAGACAAGCCACTTCACCATCTTTTAGGCATTCTACAAACATGGTAGCATTATTTTGTTTAAAAAATCCTATATAATCTGTCATCCACCAATTTTTTTTCGCAAACTGTAGAATATGTTCTTTTCCGTCTTTATCTATATAAAATACTTTGAAAATTCCATCTAAAGCTAAAAACTCAAATTTCACTTCATCACCTTCATGAATAAGGAATTGATTTTTACGGACTTTTTTTAGGGTGAAAAATGTTTTAATATAATCAAACTCTTCGTCTGTAATTGGGGTTATTTCCTCGATATGTTCTCTTAGCCTGTTCATGGTTTTGGATTAATGAATGTAAATTTAAAAACAATAAGCTTATTTGAACTTTTAATATGTGAAATTTATTTTAAAACAAAAGATTTTATCTATTTTACAGTTAATAAACTAACATTTTTTAACACAAAAAATTCCATAAAATTCCGTAATTTTGCACAGCGTGATTTTCAGGTAGGATCACATCAAATTATGAGTAAATCAAAAGAATATATAGAAGTTTACGGTGCACGAGAGCATAATCTTAAAAACATTAATGTCAAAATTCCTCGTAATGAATTAGTCGTAATTACCGGACTTTCCGGAAGCGGAAAATCTTCATTAGCTTTTGACACGATTTTTGCTGAAGGTCAGCGTCGTTATATTGAAACATTTTCAGCGTATGCCCGTCAGTTTTTGGGAGGTTTGGAGCGTCCTGATGTAGATAAAATCGAAGGACTTTCTCCAGTAATTGCAATTGAGCAAAAGACAACCAACAAAAATCCGCGTTCAACAGTAGGAACCGTTACAGAATTGTACGATTATCTTCGTCTTTTGTACGCGAGAGTTTCCGATGCTTATTCATTATCTACAGGCAAGAAATTGGTAAGCTATACCGAAGATCAAATTTTAGATACCATCAAACAAAATTATAAAGGAGAGAAATTGATGTTGATGGCGCCTGTTGTACGTTCCAGAAAAGGTCATTACCACGAACTTTTTGTTCAGATGGCTAAAAAAGGATACGGACAGGCAAGAATTGACGGAGAATTACAGGATATTGAATATGATTTAAAACTTGACCGTTACAAAACCCACGACATCGACATCGTAATCGACCGTTGGATCATTGGCGAAAGCGCTTCCGAAAGCAGGATGGAAAAATCATTACGTACAGCAACGGAAATGGGAGAAGGGCTGATCGGAATTCAGAAGTTAGGAAGTACGGAAATTGAATACTTTTCAAAAAACTTAATGGATGCGGAAACAGGACATTCATTAGCGTTGCCAGAACCCAATACTTTTTCATTCAACTCTCCGAAAGGAAGCTGTCCGGATTGTAAAGGTTTAGGAACAATCAAAAAAATTAACACCGATTATTTTGTTGAGAATAATAAATTATCGATCAATCAGGGAGGTTTATTGCCTTTAGAAGATATTAAATCTAATAAATGGATTTTGTCTCAGATCAAAAGTATTCTTGAGATTTTCGGACTTGGTTTAACGACTCCTTTTAAAGATATTCCTGAGGAAGCATTAGACTATATATATAATGGTTGTCATAAAGAATTCAATAAAGATCTGAAATATGCAGGAATTGCAAAGAAGATAAAGATCAGTTTTGATGGTTTGATTCCTTTTATGGAAGAAATGATTGATGAAAGAGAATCTTATGAAGCAATTTTGCTGGAAAGACATTTCACGACAGAAGAAACTTGTCCTTCATGTAATGGAGCTCGTCTTCAGCCGGGAAGTTTAAGTTTTAAAATTGATGGAAAAAATATTGCTGAGGTTAACGGATTAAGTTTAGCCGACCTGAAAGATTGGTTAGCTGATATTAAAGATAAGTTTTCCGAAAAACATAAAATTATCGCTCACGAAATTTTAAAGGAAATCGAAACCAGACTTCAATTTTTATTGGATGTTGGTTTGGATTATTTAAGTTTGAGCAGAAGTTCAAAAACGCTTTCGGGAGGAGAGTCTCAAAGAATTCGTTTGGCAACACAGATCGGTTCTCAGTTGGTAAATGTTTTATATATTTTGGATGAGCCAAGTATTGGACTACACCAAAGAGATAACGAAAGATTAATTAATTCATTAAAAAATCTTAGAGACATTGGAAACTCTGTTTTGGTAGTTGAACACGACAAAGATATGATTTTGGAAGCCGATGAGGTTTTAGACATTGGTCCAAGAGCCGGAAAATTCGGTGGCGAGATTCTTTGGCAAGGGAAACCAAAAGATTTATTGAAAGCCGATACAATAACAGCCGATTATATAACAGGAAAAAGAAAAATTGAAGTTCCGTCTGAAAGAAGAGCCGGAAACGGAAAAAATATTGTTTTAAAAGGAGCAACAGGAAACAACCTTAAAAATGTTAACCTTGATATTCCGTTAGGAAAATTAGTAGTTGTGACAGGAATTTCAGGAAGCGGAAAATCTTCTCTGATCAACGGAACTTTATACCCGATCCTTAACAAACATTTTTACAGAGCCGTTCAGGAACCTTTACCCTACAAGAAAATTGAAGGTCTTGACAACATCGATAAAATTGTAGATGTTGATCAAACCCCGATCGGAAGAACACCTCGTTCAAATCCTGCAACTTATACAGGAATGTTTACAGACATCAGAAACCTTTTTGCAGAATTACCGGAAAGTAAGATTCGTGGTTATAAGCCGGGAAGATTTTCTTTCAACGTAAAAGGCGGAAGATGCGAAACCTGTCAGGGTGGAGGTTTGAAAGTCATTGAAATGAATTTCTTGCCTGATGTTTATGTTCATTGCGAAACTTGTAACGGGAAACGATTCAATAGAGAAACGTTAGAAGTTCGTTACAAAGGAAAATCTATTTCCGATGTGTTGGATATGACGATTGATGAGGCAGTAGATTTCTTCCAGCCGATTCCAAAGATTTTTGCTAAGGTTAAAACTTTGCAAGATGTAGGTTTAGGATATATTACATTAGGGCAACAATCGACAACACTTTCCGGAGGAGAAGCTCAACGTATTAAGTTAGCAACAGAATTAGCAAAAAGACAAACCGGAAATACTTTATACATTCTTGACGAACCAACAACGGGACTTCATTTCGAAGATGTGAAAATTCTGATGGAAGCGATCAATCAATTGGTAGAGCTAGGAAACTCATTTATTATTATTGAACATAATATGGATGTGATAAAATTGGCAGATCATATTATTGACGTTGGACCAGAAGGTGGAAAATATGGTGGTGAAATTGTGGCAAAAGGAACTCCCGAAGAAATTGTAAAGTCTAAAAAGAGTTTGACAGGGAAGTTTTTGAAGAAGGAATTGGAGTAAATCTTAATATATGGATACGTTAACACAAAAAGATGGAAGAAACTCAAAGTATTTTGAAATTCAGGAAGATGGAGTTTTTATAAAAGATAATTTTGCAATGCAAGTACAGGAATACAAGGTTCATTTTACAGATATTCAAGGTGATGAAACTGTAAATAGGAAATTAAAAGATTTTGTACTTTTAGCAATAGTTATATCTGTTTTATTCAATGGAATATTTCTTATGATAATTACAGATAATTATTATAATTTTTCTTACTCAATAGGAATGATTGTTTTCGCGGTAATAATGTGCCCTGTTTTTGTCATAGTTGGATTATGTAATAGTGAATTTAAGACAAAAAATGCTAAAACTCTTTCAGCGGGGAAACCCATTATTTTTTCTTACAGAAAAAAAGAAATGGAAGAAGTTAATTCATTTATTACTAAAATTAAGGAAAGTAAGAAAGACTTTTATTTAAAAACATACTATAAAGTAGATAATTTGATTCCTGCTCATGTACAAATTTCTAGAATTCATTGGCTCTACGAAAATAAATATATTAATGAAAGTGATGCAAAATTTATTTTAGATGAAATTGACAGTAAGAGGATTATAGAAGGTTTATAATTTAAAAATACAGGCTAAATTGATAAAGTTTAGCCTTTTTTGTGCTCTTTATTAACTTCCAATGTTAACTTTTCAATTATTTTAAAATTTTATGTAATTGATAATCAGTGTTTTAAATTTCAATGTTAACTCAATGTTAACTGCATGTGAATTTAGTATTAATTATTTTTAATATCTTTGGTCAAGAGATACAAAATAAGTTTAATATAATATTTAAAACCAAAGAGTTATGAAAAATAAAATTCAAATATTTGTTGCTTCTTTTTTAGTTTGCGGATTTATATCTGTAATGAACACAGCGAAGGCACAAACTACAAATAGCAATGTAATTCAGGAGATTCAATTAAATAAAAGTGATATGCTAAGTGAAGTTAGAAGCGAACTGATTGATAATTTCGACTTCACAAATTATCAATATAAACAAGGAATTGTAAATTCGGAAGTGAAATTTGAAATTTCAGAAAACGGAAAAATTATGAATGTTCATTCTACAGGAGATTGCAAAAATGTAAGTAAAGAAATTGAAAACGTTTTAACCAATCTTAAAATAAGTGGTAAAAAATTAAATGAAAATATGACAGCATATACTTATGTAATGCCTGTAACATTAGAAATTGATAGATAGATTGATATAAAATCCTTTAAATAAGCCATACAGATTCTGTGTGGCTTGTTTTTTAATGAAAATCCTGAAAATTTTAAACATAAAATTGTAATAATTAAGTATAAATTTCGTTTTAACTTTAATCCACAAAATTAAAACAATATGAAAAATTTAAAGAAACTTAACAAAGAAGAACTAAAATCAGTTTACGGAGGGCAACCAAAAAAGTACTGCGTTTACTGTGAAAGATTGAATCAGACAGTATGCAGTGAAGTTCCAATTGCTCAATGTCCTTAATAAAAACAAAAAACTGCTTGAATTAAGCAGTTTTTTTATGTTGAAAATTTAAATCTATTTTTTAGCACCCGAAATAAAACTCTGTAAGTTAGATTTTAAATCCTTTCCTCCTGAAAACTTTTCTGAAAAAGTAATGTTATCAACTTTCCATCCGCTGTCAAGAGTGTTTACTAGATGTACTGTGTCGCTCCAGATAATTTTCGGAGAAACTTGTGAATTTTCAAAATCAATGGTAACATCGGCAGCCATACCCATCGGTTTTGTACTTTCCATTAAATTAATTGACTTTATTTTATAAGTCGTATAGCCTTCATATAAACTTGTAAAGGTTGATCCTTCCATTAATAAAGGCTTATCTGTAGGGTGGTCACTCTTTTTTACTTTCTCGATGTCTGCTTTTGAAGTGTTTATTGCTTCCTGAAATGTGTTTTCAAGTTCTGCTGAAAATAGATCTTTTGGAATAGCTTTGTCATAAATTACATCGCTGGACTTTCCATAAGTTGCATACAAGGTTTTTACTTTTTGAGTGATTTCGGCATCAGCTCCTAACGCTTTAGGCTTGGGCTCGTTTTTTATACAGCTTGTGAACAGTAGAAAAATACTTAGGTAAAAAAATAATTGCTTCATAATTTGTGTGTTTTCTTTAATTTTTTCAAAAAAAGAATTTCAAAACTTATGCCAACTGTCATATACAAAGTACTTTATCTATTTACAGTTTCATATTTCTTTTTTAGGTTTAAGAAAAATTTTTCATAGGTTATAAAAGATATCCATGAGATGAATATGGTTGCAGATAAGATCGTAGAATATAATACCGTATTGTACAGAAAAACATTATCCATTTTCGGAATGTATTTCACCAATAAAATAACAATGATCCAGTGATAAAGATATATTCCGTAAGATATTTTCCCTAAAAATCTTGTAACAGAATTATCAATATTTATTTTCGGATGCTGAACAATATTATAAATTGAAAAGGCAAAAAGCACTGCATAAATTTCATCATTCAAATGATTGGTTCCAAATTTAAAAAACCATAAAATGAATGGAAGTAAGGTTAAAACTATAGTTATGAAATTATATTTAAACAAAATTTTATTAATGTATTCTTTATTTCTAAAAAATAAAAAACCAATCAAAGTACCAATTCCTAAACAATTGAATTTTGTCCCGTAAAAAAATCGACTGATCAGACTGTAAATTTCTTCACTTTTAAAAAAGATTTGATTAATAAACTTTAGACCAAAAGGTAGAAGCGTAAAAAATGCAACCAATGCAATAATATAATTTAATGCTTTTTTCTTTTTTGAAATAAAAATAAATAATAACGGCCACACAATATAAAACTGTTCTTCAACGCCTATTGACCATATCTGCGGGCTGATATCCCATGTTTCCTTAAGCGCATAAGCTACATTTGGGAATATAAATAATGGCAATAAAATTCTGATCAAAGAATAATCCGGATTAAAAATGATATAAGACAGAAATAAAACCAAATAATACAAAGGCCAAATCCTTAAAATTCGCCTCATATAGAAGTTTTTGAGATCAATACCGCCGCTTTTTTCCTGTTCGGCTAATAACAAATAAGTAATAAGAAAACCACTGATAACAAAGAAAAGGATGACAGAAAGATGACCATCAGGATAGATTAGAGTAGGATTATCAATAAAATTATGGATACTGTTGTCTTTTTTGATGATTTCCACATGATCCACAACAACAATTGTCGCGGCTAATGCTCTTAATGTATCTAATCCCTTTAAATGTTTCATCATCTATGACCTGATTGACGGCAAATTTAATGTTTATATTTAAAACTAAAGTAATTCCTTTAAACTTGAAATTATTATCACAGCAAATCATAAAAATCAATACATTTGATACTATAAATAAATTCTTGTGAATCCCATTCTAGATGTAGTTGTCCGCTCGCTTTGTGTTTACCTTTTCATGATGGTAGCTATTCGGTTGTTTGGTAAAAATCAGCTTTCTCAGCTTAATGCGGGAGATGTGGTTTTGTTATTGCTGATTTCCAATGCGGTTCAGAATGCGATGGTAGGGCAGGATACTTCTTTGCAGGGAGGATTAATTGCAGCTTTGGTTCTTTTTGCTGCTAATTTTATTGTAAAAAGATTAATGTTTGCTAATCCGTCTTTTAAAAGTTTCATGGAAGCGGATCCTGTAATTCTTATAAAGGATGGTAAAGTAGATGAGAAAGCTTTAGATGATGTTAAAATAAATATTGATGAACTTGAAGAAGCCATTCGCGAACATGGGGTTGATGGAATTGAAAATGTAAAGTTATCCATTCTAGAAGTTGACGGAAACATCAGCGTAATTTCCCAGGATGAAAAGGATAAGCAGACTCATTATTCCAGAATTAAAAGGAAAAACAAAAGAAAATACTATTAAATACAATGAATTACGAAATAAGAGAAATGCTTCCCGATGACGAACCCAAAGTTCTGGAAATCTACAAGCAGGGAATAGACGGAGGAATGGCTACTTTTGAAACAGAAATTCCCAATCGAGAAGTATGGAATACAGAGTTTTTTAACGACTGCAGATGGGTTTTGGAAAATGAAAATAATGAAGTTGTAGGTTGGTGTGCCTTAAAGCACGTAAGTAAAAGAGAATGTTTTAAAGGCGTTGCGGATGTGAGTATTTATTTGGACAATAAATATCAAGGACTAGGTTTAGGTTCAGTTTTGCTTAAAAAGATGATTTTGGATAGCGAAAGCCACGGATTCTGGACTTTGCAGGCTAACATCTTCCCCGAAAATGAAGCGTCCATCAGATTTCATCAAAAAAACGGTTTCAAAAACGTTGGTCTTCATAAAAAAATCGCAAAATTGAACGGAGAGTGGAAAGATCTTATCTCATATGAAAGAAGAAGCGAAGTAATTTCTTAGATTAGGTTTAAGCAGATGAAATTATAAAGTTTCTTAAAATTTATATAGAATCAAATAATAAAGCTTTATTGGCATTAGTCTTGCAAGTTTTCATATCGTAATTTGAAAATAGTTGATTTATGAAAATGCTAACTAAAATAGTAGGATTTTTCTTACTGATTTTTTCTTTTGCTTATTATCAAGCATCACCTCTCCAAAAAGGCCGTCATCATCGAGGCCACGGACCATCGAAACATTATTATCATGGGCCAAGACCTCATTATAGACCTGTTGCTTACAGATATCACAGGCCTGCAAGGCATTATTACAAACCCAGACATTACTACAGACCGGTAAGACCTCATAGATATTCTCATCACAGAGAGTACAGAAGACATTATGCACCATCTAGACCGGTAGTTGTCGTAAGATTATAAATAAAAAAGCACTGATAATTTCAGTGCTTTTGTTTTGTATTAAACTTTATTTTTTTAAATTAAAATCTAGACTTTTTCGGATTTAAAAAAGTATTGAAAATCATTACTTCCTGTCCAAATTTATTTTCAACGATTTCAGTGATATTTAAAAGCTCGCTTTCCATAAAATCATTTCGGACATCATTATTGTCAAACATCAAAAGGAGGTTATAATTTTTTCCGTCTTCGATATAATCGCTGTGTACTTCAGAAAGGATATATTTATCGACATCCAATAGGTTTTCAGTCATTAAAACCAATGTTTCATCCATATAATTTTCCCATTTTTCGATATTATCTTTTGTGCAGTGGAAAGTTATACTTAATACGCTCATATTTTATGAATTTTTAAGATTTTGTTGGTAAATTCTAGGGCAAAAATCGACAAATTTTTCGTAAATTAGCACGTTAATAAAAAATCAAAATAGATAATTTTCAGACTCACAGCTAATGGTCTGAATATCATTATAATAAAATTTGTTTATGCAAAAAGAAGGAGAAAGACTGATTCCTATCAACATTGTTGATGAAATGAAGTCATCTTATATCGATTATTCGATGTCGGTTATCGTGTCAAGAGCGTTACCTGATGTAAGAGATGGCTTGAAACCCGTTCATAGAAGAGTGCTGTATGGTATGTATGGATTAGGGGTTTTTTCTAATAGAAAATATTTGAAATCTGCGAGAATTGTTGGGGATGTTTTAGGTAAATATCACCCGCACGGAGACTCTTCAGTATACGATGCAATGGTAAGAATGGCTCAGCCATGGAGTTTACGTTATCCTCAGGTTGATGGTCAGGGTAACTTTGGTTCAATGGACGGCGACCCGCCTGCAGCAATGCGTTATACGGAAGCAAGATTGAAAAAAATCTCTGATGATATTCTTTCAGATTTAGATAAAGAAACTGTTGATTTCCAGAATAACTTTGATGATAGTTTAACTGAACCTACGGTTATGCCTACGAAAATCCCTAACCTTTTGGTTAATGGAACTTCAGGTATTGCAGTAGGTATGGCAACAAACATGGCTCCTCACAACTTATCTGAGGCTGTAAATGCTATTGGTGCCTATATCGATAATAGAGATATTACGATTGATGAATTAATGCAACACATCATTGCTCCGGATTTCCCTACAGGAGGGATTATCTACGGTTATGATGGCGTAAGAGATGCTTTTCATACAGGTAGAGGTAGAGTAGTTCTAAGAGCTAAAGTAAGCTTTGAAGAAGTGCATAATAGAAATGCAATTATTGTTACTGAAATTCCTTTCCAGGTTAATAAGGCTGAAATGATTGCCAGAACAGCCGAATTGGTAAAAGACGATAAGATTGTAGGAATCTACGAAATTAGAGATGAGTCGGACAGAAATGGTCTTCGTATCGTTTATGAATTGAAAAACGATGCAATTCCTAATGTTGTTCTGAACTTATTATATAAATATACATCGCTTCAGACATCTTTTAGTGTTAATAACATTGCTTTGGTACACGGTAGACCGGAACAATTGAACTTAAAAGATATCATTCATCACTTCGTTGAGCACAGACACATTGTCATTGTAAGAAGAACTCAGTATGAGCTTAAAAAAGCGAAAGAAAGAGCTCATATCTTAGAAGGATTCATGAAGGTGATCGGATCTCAGGATTCGTTAGATAAAGCGATTGCTATCATCCGTCACAGTGCAAACCCTCAGGGTGCAAAAGAAGGATTGATTCAGGAATTTGAACTTTCTGATATTCAGGCTCAGGCAATTCTAGATCTTCGTTTGGCTCGTTTAACGGGAATGGAACTTGATAAGATCCGTGATGAGTACGATGCAATCATGAAAGAAATTGCAGATTTAGAAGACATCTTGGCAAATGAACCTAGAAGATTCCAAATCATTAAGGATGAATTAGCTGAGGTTAAAGAAAAATACGGCGACGAAAGAAGAACTGAAATCGATTATTCAGGAGGAGAAATGTCTATTGAAGATATTATTCCGAACGAAGCGGTAGTTCTTACGATTTCTCACGCAGGTTATGTGAAGAGAACGTTGCTTTCAGAATATAAAATTCAAAGTAGAGGTGGTGTTGGAAACAAAGCGGCTACAACAAGAGATTCAGATTTCTTAGAGTATATCGTTTCTGCAACCAATCACCAATACATGTTGTTCTTTACTGAAAAAGGTAAATGTTATTGGTTAAGAGTGTTCGAAATTCCTGAAGGGTCTAAAACCGCTAAAGGTAGAGCAGTTCAAAACTTAATTAACATTGAACCGGACGATAAAATCAAAGCATATATCAGAACCAACGACTTGAAAGATGTAGATTACATTAATCAAATGAGCGTTGTAATGATCACTAAAAACGGTACGATCAAGAAAACATCTCTTGAAGCATATTCAAGACCGAGAGTAAATGGTATCAACGCTATTGAAATTAGAGAAAATGATCAATTGTTAAGTGCTTATTTAACAAATGGAACTTCGCAGATCATGATCGCTACTAAAAATGGTAAATGTATCCGTTTCCCTGAGGAAAAAGTAAGAGAAGTAGGAAGAGGATCTATTGGAGTTCGTGGTATCACGATGGAAGATAGCGATGAGGTTATTGGTATGATTGTTGTGAACGATGTAGAAAATGAAACAGTTCTTGTAGTATCTGAAAAAGGGTACGGAAAGAGAACTGCAGTAGAAGATTACAGAATTACCAACAGAGGAGGAAAAGGAGTTATTACCTTAAATATTACCGAAAAAACAGGAAATCTGATTGCTATTCAAAATGTAACAGATGACGATGGATTGATGATCATCAATAAATCGGGTGTTGCGATCCGTATGAATATGGATGAAATGAGAGTAATGGGTAGAAATACTCAAGGGGTAAGAATGATTAATCTTAAGAAAAATGACGAAATCGCAGCCATTGCAAAAGTAGCGATGGATAAAGATGTAGAAGAAGATTCTGAAGAAATTCAAGAAGGAAGTGAAATTGTAGCTGATAACCAAGAAGACAATACAGCACCTCAGGTTGAAAATGAAAATCCAACAACTGGGGAAACAGAGAATTCTGATTCTGAAGAATAAAATTGTACAATTAATATAAAATAGTGATTATGAAGAAACTAATTTTAGGTATGGCTATCGTAGCATCAGCTTTAGTTTTCGGACAAAAAGAAGATGTAAACGCTAAGCTGCAGGTTGCTAATAAAGCAGCTATGGATGCATACAGCGCGAAAAACTATACGGCTGCAGCTCCTAAGTTTTTAGAAGTTTATAACTTATTGAAAACGAACGGTCAGGACGATAAAACGTATATGTATTATGCCGGTTTAAGCTATGCTTTGGCAAACAACAGTGATGATGCGATTAAGATCTATACAGAATTGATCAATTCAGGATATACTGGTGTTCAGACAACATATACTGCAAAAGATAATAAATCAGGACAGGTTGCAACTTACGATAAAAGTACTTGGGATTTATTGAAAAAAACCTCTTCAAAAGATTATTCTGATTTCAAAACTGAGCAGACTAAAAGTGTAGAACCAGATTTATATGAAACTTTGTCAACACTACTTTTAAATGCTAAGAAAAATGATGAAGCGGTAGCAATCATTGAAAAAGGATTGGCTAAATATCCGAATAATGCTAAATTGAAGGAGCTTCAAGGAACAGGATATTACCAATCAGGAAACAATGATAAGTTTTTAGCTAATTTGAAAGAGCAATTGGCTAAAAATCCTAATGATCCTACTAATTGGTATAATTTAGGAGTTTTACAAGCTAAAGATCCAGCTACTACAAACGATGCAATAGCTTCTTTCCAAAAAGCAATTGAGCTTGGTGGTAGTGATCCTAAAGTGACTAATAATGCTTATCAAAATTTAGTATATACAACTATTGGTGATGATGAGAAAGCTGTAAATGAGATCAATGCACTTAGAAAAACAAAGCCGGATGATGCAACTAAATTGATTGAAGCTAGAAAAGAGAGATTCAATAAAGCTCTTCCTTATGCTGAAAAATGGTATCAGGCAAGTCCTACAAACTTAGATGCTGTTTCTATGTTGAAGGAAATATATATGATGACGAAAAACCAAGCTAAAGCTGCTGAAATGAAAGCTAAAGAAGCTGAACTTAATGCTAAAGCAAAATAATAATTTAATCTTCACGATTAAATATCAAACCGGAACAATTTTGTTTCGGTTTTTTTGTGTCTTGCTATTCAAAACGAAGCGAAAGCATAGTTTGGAATGTTTTTTTTCAATTAAATCATTAAAAATAGATCAATATGAACGGACTTTAGCCCGTTTTCAACAGAAACATTCAATTCGGCTTTAGCCAAAACTTAAAAAACACAAATAAACACAATCTGTGTAAATCTGCGAAATCTGTGGGGAAAAAAATAACCACAATTTCTGTCATTTCGACGAAGGAGAAATCTATTTTTTATAAATTCTTCACTGCTCCTTCTTTCTTTCTTTCTTTCTTTCTTTGCTGAGTAAAACGCCTCTACGATCGAAAAATATCCTCAATAATTTAAAGAAAACTTAGTTCTTTGCGTTAAAACTAATTTCATCCAAAATAATTTAAAAGCTAAATTTCAACCTAAAAAATTCAACAAACTTTCCAATGATTATCATCAGAAATCAATATTAAAATTCTCTGTAATTCCGTATCTTTGGGAAAAATTTTTACAAGATGATCGAGTGGAAAACCGTCAAAGAATACGAAGATATTACCTATAAAAAATGTAATGGTGTAGCAAGAATTGCCTTCAATAGACCGGAGCTTCGAAATGCTTTTCGTCCAAAAACTACTTCCGAATTATACGATGCTTTTTATGATGCTTCTGAAGATGCTTCAATAGGCGTTGTTTTGCTTACAGGTGAAGGGCCGAGTCCTAAAGATGGAGGTTGGGCTTTCTGTAGTGGAGGAGATCAAAAAGCAAGAGGGCATCAGGGGTATGTGGGAGAAGACGGCAGACATCGTTTAAATATCTTAGAAGTTCAGCGTTTGATCCGTTTTATGCCGAAAGTTGTTATCGCGGTTGTTCCGGGATGGGCTGTTGGTGGCGGACATTCACTTCACGTGGTTTGTGACCTTACTTTAGCGAGTAAAGAGCATGCTATTTTCAAGCAGACGGATGCTGATGTTACAAGTTTTGACGGAGGCTATGGTTCAGCTTATTTAGCAAAAATGGTTGGACAGAAAAAAGCTCGTGAAATTTTCTTTTTAGGTAGAAATTATTCAGCTCAGGAAGCGTTGGAAATGGGAATGGTAAATGCCGTAATTCCTCACGACGAATTAGAAGATACAGCTTACGAATGGGCTCAGGAAATTTTAGCTAAATCTCCAACTTCTATCAGAATGCTGAAATTTGCAATGAACTTAACAGACGACGGAATGGTTGGTCAGCAGGTTTTTGCAGGCGAAGCAACCCGTTTGGCTTACATGACGGAAGAAGCAAAAGAAGGAAGAAACGCATTCTTAGAAAAAAGAAAACCTGATTTCGGAAAAGATCAATGGATATCGTAAAATAAGAAGTTAGAGGTTAGAAATTAGATATTAGGCTATGCAGTTTTAAAATCTAACTTCTAACTTCTAATATCTAACATCTAAATAATTATGTCGGATTGGATAAAAGCCGCAAGGCTAAGAACATTACCGCTTTCTTTAAGCGGAATTATCATGGGAGCTTTCATCGCAAAATGGAGGCTTTATGGAGAAGGTGGAATTTGGGACTGGAAAATTTTTGCTTTGGCACTTGTTGTAACTTTGCTGTATCAGGTACTTTCAAACTATGCCAATGATTATGGCGATGGAGTAAAAGGAACGGATGCAAAAAGAGCAACAGAAGCAGAATCGAGAGCGGTTGCTTCAGGAAGAATTACAGCAAAACAAATGAAAAATGCGGTGATTCTTTTCTCAGTTTTATCTTTCGTAGCAACGATTGCACTTTTATACATTGCTTTCATTCCAAAATATATGAATGAATTTTACATTTTCATAGGATTGGGTGTAGCAAGTATTTTAGCGGCAATTGGTTACACAGTTGGGAAAAAACCTTACGGATATATGGGATTGGGAGATCTTTTCGTATTTATCTTTTTTGGTTTAGTTTCGGTTTGCGGAAGTTATTTTCTGTTTACTAAAACTTTCAGCTGGGATATGTTATTACCTGGAACAGCAGTCGGAATGATGAGTATGGCAGTTCTTAACCTTAACAATATGAGAGATATAGAAAGCGACAGGTTATCAGGTAAAAATAGCTTTGCATTAAGAATCGGTTTCAAAAATGCAATGATTTATGAAATGATTTTATTACAGCTTCCTTTGATCTTAATTATGATATTTTTAGGATTAAATGGCTTCATTCAGAATCAAAATTATTACGTTTTCATCGTGATGATCTTATTGATCCCGTTTGCAAAACTGAGAAGAAAAATCATGGCTGTAAAAGAACCTAAAGAATTAGATCCATTTTTAAAACAAGTTGGAATTCTTACGTTTACAATGGCCGTTCTTACAGCAATTGGACTTAATTTCTTTAAATAAGTTTCCAATCTTTGCTGAGTGTTAACGCCTTTGCGAACTTAAAAATATTTAGTTTATTAAAAAAATCTTAGCGCCCTTTGCGTTTAAATAAAAAACACAAATAACACCAATATTTACACGAATTTCACTAATATTTTAATAGTGTTTTTTGTGTAAATATTTGAGCTATTTGTGTTTAAATGTTTAAAAATTAAAACAAAAATAAATTAGAAATGAAAATACAATACTTAGGACAAAACTGTTTTTTGTTCAATTATAAAGACAAAACTATTTTGAGTGATCCTTTCTACAACTACAAAAAAGCAGAATCGGGATTTGATATTTCAGCTCAAAAAATTGATTATATCTTATTAACTCATGCGCACGGAGATCATATTGCGGACGTGGAAGAAGTTTTACAATTTCATCCTGATGCTACGATAATCGGAGTTCCGGAAGTTTGTGCGTATTTCAAAACAGCTAAAAATAAAGACGATGTAAACTTAGGAGGATCGGCAAAAATCGACGATCTTAAAATCTCTATGGTAACGGCTCATCACACGAGTTCTTTCCCTGATGGAAGCTATGGAGGTGTTCCTGTAGGATATATTTTCAGATTACCAGAAGGTAAAAACCTTTATATGGCAGGAGATACAGGCGTAATGGCTGATATGGAATTATTCCCGAGACTTTTCGGAAACATCGATTTATCAATCTTACCAATCGGAAGCCACTACACAATGTGTCCAAGAAAAGCAGCTTTCGCAGCAGCAGAATTATTGAAAACTCCAAAGGTTATCGGATGTCATTTTGATACTTTCCCTGCAATTGAAATTAATCACGAAAGTGCATTAAAGCATTTTGCAGATAAAAATGTAGAACTTGTTTTACCTAAACTAGGAGAGGAGTTCGAATTTTAAGTAAAGATAAAAGGTAATTTGAAAATGAAGATTGAAATGTTGAAACGTATAGAAACAAAAAAAGATAATTCTAAAATTACCTCTGTTCAACTTAAAAATAAAAAAATGGCAAGCTACCTAAATCACACCGCTACGACCAATTACCTTTGCTGCGTTCCCACCCTGGAGGGTTCTCAGGAGCTGGTTGTTTAGGACTTGCCGTTGCAAAGGTAGGAATATTTTATAAACTTCAAAATAAAATCAAAGAAAAATAATCTGAAAAATCCTTTATTGAAGCTAAATTGCTGAAATTTAGACTAATAATTTTTCAAAAAAATTTCTAAAAAATTAAACATGACGAAAAGTCCAACTACAATAGGAATTATACTTTTTATAGCCACTATGATTGTTTTTTTCATAGTATATTACTTCTTTTCAGGAATACATTATTTCGATATTTCATTGAAAGCCAATGCTTTCGTTTTACCAGTTTTATACGCCGGAGCTGCATTTTGGTCAGTAAAAGTGTATTGGAATGATCACCGATTAAATTTCAGACAAGCTTTTAAAAGAGCATTCATCCCAATGTTTATTGGCGGGATTCTTTCAATTTTCAGCATATATTCGTTCTTAACTTTTGTTGATACAGACGCAAAAAAGTTGTTGAATTACCAATATGTTCAAAGACAAAAATCAGAATTGGACAAAGAATATCTGTCTGCCAAGAAGATTTTAAAGCATCAAAAAGATATTGACGAATTAGAACAAAAATATAAAGAAAGACTTCCAAGTTTTACACCGGAAGCGGTGAAAGGAAAAGATATGCTTACGGCAAGTCATTTTTCAGGATATTTTGCGGCAATTCTTATATTTTACGTAGTTTTGTCTTTGTTTTTCGGAGCATTTTTCAGAACAAGAAGTGTTCACGAGGAACCAATAAATCAAGAATAATTTTTTATTAAAATTAAATGAATCTATCTATAGTTATTCCGTTACTTAATGAGGAAGACTCTCTGGAAGAGCTTTTTTCGAGGATTGATAATGTTTGTAAAACAAGCAATTTATCATATGAAATCTGGTTTGTGGATGATGGAAGTACGGATCTATCATGGAATATTATTGAGAATTTGAAGATCCAGCATCCTCAGATTCACGGAATTAAATTTTCCAAAAATTACGGAAAATCTCAGGCGCTTCATGCAGCTTTTGAAAGAACAAACGGAGATGTAATCATCACAATGGATGCTGATTTACAAGACTTTCCGGAAGAGATTCCTGAATTGTACGATATGGTAATTAAAGATAATTACGACATCGTTTCAGGTTGGAAAAAGAAGCGTTTTGATAATGTAATGACGAAAAATGTTCCGTCAAAATTGTTCAATGCAGCAGCAAGAAAAGTTTCAGGCGTTGAGCTTCATGACTTCAATTGCGGATTAAAAGCTTACAAAAAACAGGTGGTAAAAACAATCGATGTATATGGAGATATGCACCGTTATATTCCTGTTTTGGCTGCCAATGCCGGTTTCAGAAGAATTACTGAAAAAGAAGTTCAGCATCAGGCAAGACCTTACGGAACTTCAAAATTCGGAACAGAAAGATTTATCAGAGGTTTTCTGGATTTGGTAACACTTTGGTTTGTAAGTCGTTTCGGTGGTAGACCGATGCATTTCTTTGGAGCAGTAGGAACAATCATGTTCATTTTAGGTTTTCTCTCTGCAGTTTGGTTAGGAGTTTCAAAATTAATTGATGTTGCAAGAGGAATTTATGGTCATTTGATCACCAATAATCCGTGGTTTTTCATTGCTTTAACGATGATGATTATGGGAACTTTGCTGTTTATTGCAGGATTTTTAGGGGAAATGATTATCAGAACGAATAGAGAACATAAGAATTATAATATTGACGAGGTTATTTAGTATGGAAAATAATCTGCCAAAAATATATTCTAAAAAAGCTATTTTAGGTTTTTCTATTTTTATGTCAACTCTTTTTGGAGGGATTTTATTATATCTTAATTTAATGAGCGTCAAAAAAAAGAAAGAAGCCTATATTGTTTTGGGAGTTTCTATTTTGTTGACAATCATTAGCATAGTTATAGTTAATATTCCAGAAAATCCTAAAGGTTCGTTGGCATATTTGTGTGGTTTAGCTGGAGGAAGCATACTTTCATATTTTTTTGTTCCAAAATATTTTCCAAACGAAGAAGAGTATCCTAAAAAAGCTATTTGGAAACCTTTAATCATTGCTGTAATAATAAGTGCAATTTTTATAGCTCTTATTATTTATGCAGCATCAGTTGAAAATGGTTAAGTAATTAAATAATTTTTATGAGTAAAAAAAGTTGTTTAAACTGCGGTCACACGATTTCCGGTGAGTTTTGTTCTCATTGCGGACAAAAATCTGACACAGCTAGAATAACTCCACATTCTCTTATCAAAAATGATATTTTAGGATCGATTTGGCATGTTGAAGCTAAATTTTTCCACACACTAAAAGACGTCTTATTCAAACCCGGACAAACGGCAATGGATTATATTTCAGGGAAAAGAATTAAGTATTATAATTTGTTTTCCCTGTTGCTTATCTTGTTTGGATTCAATGTTTTAGCACTACATTTTTATCTGGATTTAAATCCTCAGGAGATTCCTGCAGACAGCTCAAATATTATGGGTTTCTTCTCTAAATATTCGAAAACAATTTTATTTGCGCTCATCCCAATTCTTGCCTTCAATGCTTTTATTATTTTTAAACGCATGAAGTTGAATTTTGCGGAACATATAATTATTGCATCTGTCAGTCTTTCAGCAATTTTGACGATTTTATTATTAGATGTCATTAGTATCATCGGAATATATGATCCTTTGTCGAAGATTATTAATATTTTAGATAAAATTTTAGTGTACGGACTGCTTTTATTTCCTGCTTTTACCTATTTTAATGCCTTTAAAAATTCGTATTCAAAATCAGGATTATTATGGAGATTGTCTGTATTTTATGTGATATTAGGAATCGAAATTTTTACTATAATTATACTTATATATAAAATATTTTAATAAAAATAATGAAGAATATATTTTATGCAGTTGCTGTTTTTGCTTTAGTTTCTTGCGGAAAAGTATCTCCGAAAGGAAAAATTGAAACTAAAGATATTGATGTTGCAGAATTTGTAAATCTTGAGCTTGAAGGAAAATTTCGAGTTTTCTACGCAAGAGGAACCAAAAATTTTGTTGAAATAGAAACGTATCCGAATGTCGCCAGTAATTTAGATGTTGATGTGAAAGATAAAACACTTTTCATCAAAGAAAACAGAGGAACGAAAGGCGTTGATTTCTATAATGTAACGATTTATTCAAAATATAATTTGGAGAAAGTTTCTATCTCAGATTCGGTGGAAATGAACATTTCAAGTGAAATTAAGACCGATAATTTTAGGCTTAATTTAAAAAATAATGCTACTTTTATGGGTTCGGTGAATACAAGAAGAGCAGAAGTAGATATGCAGAACAGAAGCCGTGCAAATTTTCTTGGACTGACAAAAGATGCTGTCATCAAAATCTCTGATACAGCAAGTTTAATTGCTCCTTACTGGAAAATTACCAATCTGAAAATAGACTCCAAAAATGGAAATTATGCAGAAGTAAATGTAAAAGATTCATTAAAAGGACAAATTCAGAATACTGCGAAATTTATTTATTATGATAACCCAATCAGAGCATTTAAAATAGATAAAATGGCAAGGGTTGAGAATAAAAAACTGGATTAAAGCGGTCTGTTTGTCATTCAGAACGAAACGAAGTGTAGTGAAGAATCTCTTTTTATAATAATTAAGTAGATTTCTCGTTCCTCGAAATGACAATTAAAATCAATAAAATTAAACTAGAACTTTACAAACTATAAAGAACAAAATACACATATGACAACATTAGAAAAAGCAAAACTTTGGTTAAGTGACACATTCGATAATGAAACAAGAGACGCTGTTCAATCATTGATTGACAGCAATTCGCCTGACTTGGAAGACTCTTTTTACAGAGAATTAGAGTTCGGAACAGGAGGGATGCGTGGAATTATGGGTGTCGGAACCAATCGTTTAAATAAATACACGTTAGGTCAAGCAACACAAGGACTTGCGAATTATATGTTAACGCAGTTTCCTAACGAAGAAATTAAGGTTGCGATCGCTTATGACGTACGTCACAATTCAAAAGAATTTGGAAAATTAGTTGCTGATGTTTTAACGGCAAACGGAATTAAAGTGCTTCTTTTTAAAGATCACAGACCGACTCCTGAATTGTCTTTCACCGTTCGTGACAAGAAATGTAATGGAGGAATTGTATTAACGGCTTCTCACAATCCACCGGAATATAACGGTTATAAAGTATACTGGAATGACGGAGCACAAATCGTTCCACCACATGACGAAGCGATTATCAATGAAGTATATTCTGTAAAATTTGATGAAATTAAATTTGAAGGAAACGATGATTTAATTGAATGGATCGGGTCGGAACAAGATGATGTTTATATCGATTCTTGTATCGAAAACTCTACGTATCAGAACGTTGGAAAAGAAAATTTAAACATAGTTTTCACTTCAATCCACGGAACGACTTATACAACGGTTCCTAAAGCTTTAGAAAAAGCAGGTTTCAAAAAGATTGATCTTGTTAAGGAACAGATGATTCCTAGCGGAAATTTCACAACAGTGGAATCTCCAAATCCTGAAGAGCCTGCAGCATTGGAAATGGCAATGGATTTAGCCAAAATTACTAATGCAGACATCGTTATCGGAACCGATCCTGATGGCGACAGACTAGGAATTGCTGTTAGAAATCTTGACGGAGAAATGCAGTTATTAAATGGTAATCAGACCAATACGATTCTTACATACTACATTTTAAATGAATGGAGAAAATTAGATAAAATCACAGGTTCTGAATTTATCGGTTCTACGATCGTAACTTCGGATATTTTCTTTGATATTGCTCAGAAATTTGGTGTTCAGTGTAAATCTGGACTTACAGGTTTCAAATGGATCGGAAAAATGATCCGTGAAGCAGAAGGAAAAGAAAAATTCATTTGTGGTGGAGAAGAAAGTTTCGGATTTATGACAGGAGATTTCGTTCGTGATAAAGATTCTTGTGGAAGTATTCTTGTTGCATGTGAGATCGCTGCATGGTGTAAAGCTAATGGCAGAACGATGTATCAATACTTAATTGAGATTTATCAGGAAGTAGGAATGTACTATGAAGGGTTGGTAAATCTTGTGAGAAAAGGTAGAGACGGAGCAGAAGAAATTCAGAATATGATGAAGAATTTCCGTGAAAATCCTCCTAAACAATTAGCAGGTTCGTTGGTTGAAGAAGTGAAGGATTTCAAAGAGCAGACTAATTTTGTTGTTTCAAAAAATGAAAAATTGGTGATGAACGAAATTCCTAAGTCTAACGTACTAATTTATTATACTCAGGACGGAACAAAAGTTTGTGTAAGACCTTCAGGTACAGAACCAAAGATCAAGTTTTATATTTCAGTAAAGGACAGTATTAATGCTGAAGCAGATTTCAAGAAAAAACTGGAAACTTTAGAAGAAAAAATTCAGGAAGTAAAAAAAGATTTGAAACTGGATTAATTTTCCAATATCAGAATTAATGATAAAAAAGAATTTAGCAATTTTTGTTCTGTGTATTTCTTTATTTTCCTGTAAAAAAGAGGTGTCAAAAACTTCTGAAATAAAACAGGAAAATGATTCTATTGCAAAAGTAGAAACAAAGGAAGATCTGTACAAACCTATTGATACTGCGTGTTCTCCTCAAAATAAAACTGAGGACTATATTACTGCACTTCAATGGTATCAGACAAAAACAGAAAAAGAAATTGCTGAAAACTCACCGGAGCAGAATGATAAATTGTACGAAGATTATGTAAAAATTCGTAATAAATATATTGGTTGTCTCAGTAATACACTTGGTGATGTTCTGGAAAAATATGTTAATTATTATGATTCTGAAAGCGAAAGCTATAAGTTTCCTGAAAACATAAAAAAGCTTACATCTGAGTTTAAAAAATGAGGTCTTGAATTCAGAGAAGTAGGAGAAGGGTACACCGAAATTTGGTCAAAACCGGATCATTATTTTTCTGTTTTTAAAAATAAATTAACTCCTGATTATGAAGCATATATCTCTCAGACTGCAAAAGAAAATGAAGGAAATTATGCTGCTGATGCAGGTTTAATAATTACATGGAAAGAATTGGGAGACCGATTGATCTTTTGGGAGAATTTTATTAATAAATATCCTAAAAGTCCTTTAATTTCCAGAGTGAAAGAGGATTATAATAATTATCTGTATGATTATCTGTTTGGAATGGACAATACACCGACTTACGAAAACTCAGACGGAAAATTGTACGATGAAAACCGAGCGGAATTCAACAGAATGATTAAAAAGTATCCAAATTCGTATATTGCAAAAAAAGCACAGGAACTTTTGAATCTTTTTGATTCTAAAACTCCGACAGAACAAATTCGTGAGAAAATAAATATCGAGAGAAAATATTAGTAAATTTTAAATAAAAATAAAGTGAAAGTTTCAAAATTAGCGGCGAACCTGATTGGTTCTGAAATTGTAAAAATTGGTAATGAAGTAAATGATTTAAAGGCAAAAGGAGCGGAAATAGCCAATCTTACCATTGGTGACCTGAATTCTAATATCTACCCGATACCTGCAAAGTTGAAGGAAGAAGTTCAGAAAGCATATCAGAACAATCTGACAAATTATCCGCCGGCAAATGGACTTTTATCTTTAAGAAATGAAGTTTCTAAAGACTTGAAAACGAGATGGAATCTTGATTATTCTGCAAATGATATTTTGATCACAGCAGGTTCAAGACCTTTGATCTATGCGGTTTACAAAACGATCGTTGACGAAGGAGATAAAGTGGTTTACCCAACACCATCTTGGAACAATAATCACTATGCTTACCTTACTTCGGCTGATGCTATTGAGGTAAAAACAACTCAGGAAAATAACTTTCTTCCGACTGCGGACGATTTAAGACCACATTTAGAAGGAGCCGTTTTAGTAGCTCTTTGTTCACCATTGAACCCAACAGGAACAATGTTTACAGAAGAACAGCTTTCTGAAATCTGCGAATTGATTTTAGCTGAAAACAAGAAAAGAGGTGAAGACGAAAAGCCGTTATATTTAATGTATGACCAAATTTATTCTAACCTTACTTTTGGAGCAAAACATTTCGATCCGGTTTCTCTTTTCCCTGAAATGAGAGAATATACGATCTATATCGACGGTATTTCTAAGTGTTTGGCAGCAACTGGAGTTCGTGTTGGTTGGGGATTCGGTCCGGCTCATATTATTGATAAAATGAAGGCTCTTCTGACTCACGTTGGAGCTTGGGCACCAAAACCGGAGCAGGAAGCTACTGCAAAATACTTCGAAAATCCAGACGATGTAAATACTTTCGTTGATGATTTCAAAGGAAAGCTTGAGGCGAGTTTAAAAGTTCTTCACCAGGGAATCCAAGATCTAAAAGGAAAAGGATTGGCTGTTGAAAGTATCGAGCCAATGGGTGCGCTTTACCTTACCATCAAATTAGATTATATCGGAAAAACAAAACCTGACGGAACTGTTATCGAAAATTCTTCAGACTTAGTATTTTATCTAATTAATGAGGCTGGAGTTGCTTTAGTACCGTTTTCAGCGTTCGGAGAAGAAAAATCTGAGCCTTGGTTCCGTGCTTCTGTTGGAGGATTGCCTATTGAAGAAATTTCAGGTATGATGCCTAAATTAGAGAATGCTTTAAACAAATTAAAGTAATTTCATATAAATAATGAATGCTTCGACTAAGCTTAGCATGACAAATCTAATACTATCTGCTTTTTAATAGCATATTTTTAGCGATGTCATGCTGAGCGGAGTCGAAGCATTTTAAAATTCATAACTTATAACTAATTGAAATGAAAATCATTGCTGTTATTCCTGCGCGTTACGAGGCAAGCCGTTTTCCAGGAAAATTAATGCAGATTTTAGGCGAAAAAACTGTAATTACAACAACCTATAAAAATGTTGTTGAAACAGGTTTGTTCGACGAAGTTTTTGTTGCCACCGATTCTGAAATTATTTTTAATGAAATTGAAAATAATGGTGGAAAAGCTGTCATGACAGGACAACATGAAACAGGAAGCGATAGAATTGCAGAAGCCGTACAAAATATTGATTGTGATATCGTTATCAATGTTCAGGGTGACGAACCGTTTCTTAAATTAGAGCCTTTAAAGCAATTAATTGAAGTTTTTAAAGAAGATGAAAATCAGGAAATTTCTTTAGCTTCATTAAAAATACAACTGACTGAAAAAGAAGAAATCGAGAATCCTAATAATGTAAAAGTTATTACTGATAATAGCGGTTTTGCCTTGTATTTCAGCCGTTCCGTGATTCCTTTTCACAGGGAGATTTCTTATGATGTAAACTATTTTAAACATATCGGAGTGTACGCTTTCAGAAAACATGCTTTGCTTCAATTTTCAAAATTAGAAATGAAGCCATTGGAAATATCAGAAAAGATTGAATGCATTCGTTATTTAGAATATGGCATGAAAATCAAGATGATAGAAACCAATTTTGTCGGAGTTGGAATCGATACACCTGAAGATCTTGAAAAAGCCAGAAAAATAATATCAGAATAATTGGTAAATTACTTGATTGATACACGGGTAAATTATTTAAAGCCTTATATTTGAATTTATAAATTGAATTAATGAAGAAATTACTTTTAGTATTCGTCCTGATTTATTCGCAAACTTTTTTTGCACAGACGGCAAAGGAAATTATAGAAAAAAACATTGAATTATCCGGAGGATTAACCAATTGGAAGCTGTTAAATTCAGTATTACTTCAGGGAAAAGTAGTCTTAGGAATTAAAGATGAATATCCGATTAAAATTTTTCAGGAGCGTCCGAATCTTACCAAAACCGTTCTTACAATAAACAATAAAGAAACAGCTATTGAAGGCTACGACGGAAACAAAGGGTATGCAATGAACTATGCAACCAATAAAGTTCAGGAATATCCGAATTATGTGCCGGAAAGTTTCGATAATGATTTTATAGATTGGGAAAACAAAGGTTTTGATGCAAAATATTTAGGAAAAGAAAAAGTAGGAGAAATTTACTGTCATAAAGTTGAATTGACGAAAAACGTAAATAAAAATTACTATTATTTCGACACCAAAACATACATGCTTTTGAAAGAAATCAAGAAAGACGAAACACTAAATTATTCTGATTATAAGAAAGTTGGAAGCTTGGTAATGCCTTTCAGAATAGAATCTTCAAGCCCTAAAAAAGACGGAGATTATGTTATGTTGATTAATAAAATTGACATCAATAAAGTATTTCCTGCGAATATTTTTAAGTTTTAATTAAAGAAAATAAAATATACTAAAATGAAAAAGGTTTTCTTATTGATGCTTTCTTTCGTAGCATTTCTACAAAGTTGCACCAACCAAAAAAGTGAATTGTCTAAAACTAAAACCAACGAACTTATGGGAAAAACAATATACGATTTCAAAGTGAACGCTTTGGAAGAAGGTAAAGAGATCAACTTTGCAGATTTCAAAGGAAAGAAAATCCTTATCGTAAATACAGCTTCAGAATGCGGATTTACTCCACAATATGCTGATCTTGAGAAAGTTTATGAAGAGTATAAAGATAAATTAGTAATCGTAGGTTTCCCTGCAAACAATTTTGGAGGACAGGAACCGGGAACGAACACTGAGATCGGCGCTTTTTGTCAAAAAAATTATGGAGTAACATTTCCATTAGCTGCAAAAGTTTCAGTGAAAGGTGATGATACCGCTCCAATATTTAAATATTTAACTGAAAAAGATTTAAACGGAGTAAAAAACACAACCATCCTTTGGAATTTCACGAAATTTTTAATCGATGAAAACGGAAAATTGGTTGATAGTTTTATCAGTACTACAAAACCTACTGATCAGGCGATTACAAAATATTTGAAATAAGATTAAAAAAATATATTTTTGCAGAGTGGATGTTTTTCATCCACTTTTTTTATTTTTATAACTATGAAAAAACTATTAATCATTTTTATTTTGATCTTTTCTATTAAAGGTTTCTCACAAGACAGCTATTTTTTAGGAAAAACAAATTATTGCACTCCTGAAAAAGCTGAATCAAAAAAGAATTTTGATTTAGGTATAAAAGCACTTCAATATCCCGAGTTTTACGAAAAAGTAACTCGTATTCTTGTTTTGACTGCAGATAAAGATCCCAAATATTGTGATGCTTTTTTCTTGGCGGGATATCTTTTAAGATTACAGGACAAGCATGAGGATGCTATTGCATATTATTATGTTGCAGATAGTTTAGCACAAAATAAAGCGCCGATATTTAAACAGAATCTTGCAATTGAATTCATGAGGTTTGGAAAAGCCGATGAAGCCAGAAAAGAATATGAAGAAATGGTAAAATATTTCCCAACCAACCCTGAAGGATATTATGGAATTGCCAATACTTCTATAATGTTGGCTGATTATGATAAAGGACTTGAAAATCTGAAGAAAGCTGAAGACCTATATAAAAATACGGGTGGAATGAAGGATGACGGAAAGTATATGTATGGAATGTTGTATAGTCTGAAAGGTAGCTATGAACAGGCTTTACCATATCTTGAAGATGTATATTCTACTTATAAAAAAGATAATAACTATTTGGCTCTTTATGCCTTATCTCAGATAAAAGTTGGAAAAAGTAAAAATGATGAAAAGCTTATCAAAAAAGCAAGAAATACTTACGATAAAATAAAAGATAAGCCTATTGTTGAAGATATTTCTAAGAAATTAAAAGAAGAGTTTTCTTAAATTTTAAGCAATATAAAAAACTTCGACTCCGCTCAAAGTGACACATTCAAATTATACAAATAGTATTAGAAATGTCACGCTGAGCGGAGTCGAAGCGTTTTAAAATCTTCTACTCATTACTCTTCTCCGCAAAGCAAAAAATATTTCCTAACTTAATACTCGAATAGCCATTACTTTTTATTTTAGCAGAATTAATCATCGCTTTGGCTAAAATATCTGTCGGAAGCGGTTTCTGACTTTCCAAAAGTCCTAATTTATTAGCAAATTTTATAATTCTGCTTCCCAGAACTTCTCCGGTTCTTTCGGAATCTTTTCTTTCCAACATTCCAGGTTTGAAGATGGTAATTTTATTGAAATGTAACTGTTTTACAGCTTCTTCGAGCTCACCCTTCATTTTAGAATAGAAAATTTTAGACTTAGAATTAGCTCCGTAAGCAGAAACTAAAACATAATCATCAACCTCATTTTCTTTTGCAGCTTTTGCAAATTCATATTGATAATCGAAATCGACTTTTCTTTGAGCCTCTTTACTTCCTGCACTTTTCAAAGTCGTTCCAAGACACGAAAAAGCAACATCACCTTTTACGGAATCTTTCCATTCAGTAGGTTTTTCGAAATCAACGACATGAACTTTCAATTTATTATCCTGAATATCAATAGGTTTTCTCACAAAAACATTTACTTCTTCAAAATCTTTATCGTTAAGTAATTGATTAACCAAATCTTTTCCTGTAGCACCTGTAGCGCCGATTACCAAAGCTTTCATATTAAATATTTTAAGGTGGATGATGTTTCTTTCTTAAATTTACTAAATTTGAAATTAATATCAACGATCATTAATCACTTATCATTTATTAAAATTCATGGATGCCAACGAAATATTAGATTATTGTCTAGCAAAAAAAGGAGTTACAGAAACATTTCCTTTTGACAATGAAACACTTGTCATGAAAGTAGGAACAAAAATGTTCTTATTAATGGGGCTCGAAAGACAGCCGTTAGGAATCAATGTAAAAACAGATCCGGAATGGAGCGCAGAGCTTCGCGAGCAATACCCACAAATTACAGGAGCATTTCACATGAATAAAACGCATTGGAATTCGGTTTCAGTAGATGGATTAAAAAGAGATTTGATCTTTAAACTAATCGATCAGTCGTATGAATTGGTATTTAATTCATTAACAAAGAAAGCAAAAGAGGAAATTATAAATAGTTAGAAATTAAACTCTTCGGTTAACCTTTTATCTTCATCTAGCCTTTCAACTAATTTTTCCAGCCCTTCGAATTTAATTTCCTCATGAAGAAAATCTCTGAATTTCACTGTGATATTTTCATCGTAAATATCTCCGTCAAAATCAAGGATATATACTTCTACAGTTAATTTTTCTCCGTTTACAGTTGGATTCGTTCCAACGCTTAACATTCCTTTATATTGTTGATTCTTAATGAAAACTTCAACAATATAAGCACCTTTTTTAGGTAAAAGTTTGATAGTTTCAGTTCCTATATTGGCTGTAGGATAGCCGATTGTTCGTCCTAATTTTTTCCCATGAACAACCGTTCCAGAAACAGAGTAGGAGTAACCCAACATTTCATTGGCTTCCTTAATATTACCTGTTAAAAGTGCATTTCGGACTTTCGTAGAACTGATATTGTTCTCATGAATGTTGATTGCTTCCATTTGTTCAACCTCAAAATCTAATTCTTTAGATAATTTTTGAAGCAATTCAAAGTTTCCGCTTTTATTTTTTCCGAAAGAATGGTCGTAACCTATAATTAAATACTTTACATTTAATTTTTCAACTAAAATCTGACGAACGAATTCTTCACCCGTAAGATTTCTGAATTCTTCATCAAATTCTTTAAGGAATAAATTATGAATGTCATATTTTTCCATCAGCGATTTTTTCTCTTCTAGGGTATTCAGAAGCTTAAGATCTTCATTTGGATTAAAAATAAATCGCGGATGTGGCCAAAAAGTAAGGATAGCAGTCTCTAAATTGTTCTCTGAACCTACTTTTTGTAATTCATCGATAATACTTTTATGCCCCAGATGCACCCCATCAAACATACCTAAAGACAATGCTAGAGGCTTTTGAGAAGAATAATCACTAAAATTCTTGAAAACTTTCAAAACGGAAAAAATTTTGACTGCAAATATAAAGCCTTTAAAATGATCTATTATAATATAGTAAGAGTTATTTTCAATAAGAAAATTCGATAAATTATTAATTTGAAAATAGGTTGATTTAAAATATTCTAAACGAATACCAGTATTAATTGTTAAATATTTAAATATAGACCTGAAATCTGCAATTTTAGATACCAACCATTTCAACTAAACCCTAAATCCTGATTCCTTTTGTTTAATACGAAAAGCATGATAAAAATCTTTTTTTTAGCAATTGCGGGTTTGGTAAGAATCATTATATTTGCACCAAGAAAAAATTTAGCAATGGCAAACCAAATTAAAGGAAAAATTTCTCAAATTATTGGTCCTGTAATCGACGTAGTATTTAAAGATGTGGAAGCAATTCCAAGTATTTATGATGCATTGGAAATTACAAAAGGAAACGGTGAAAAAGTAGTCTTAGAGGTAGAACAACATATTGGTGAAGATACTGTAAGATGTATCGCAATGGATGCTACAGACGGTCTTCAAAGAGGGCAGGATGTGATCGGATACGGAAATCCTATTACTATGCCAATCGGTGAAGCTGTGAACGGAAGACTATTCAACGTTGTTGGTGATGCTATCGACGGGCTTCAAAATATTTCTAAGGAAGGTGGTCTTCCAATTCACAGACCAGCTCCAAAATTTGATCAACTTTCAACTTCTGCAGAAGTTTTATTCACAGGTATTAAAGTAATCGACTTAGTTGAGCCTTACGCAAAAGGGGGTAAAATTGGTTTGTTCGGTGGTGCAGGTGTAGGTAAAACAGTATTGATCCAGGAGTTGATTAACAATATTGCAAAAGGACACGGAGGTCTTTCTGTTTTCGCCGGAGTAGGTGAAAGAACGAGAGAAGGAAATGACCTTTTGAGAGAGATGCTAGAATCAGGTATTATTAAATACGGTGACGCATTCATGGAGTCTATGGAACACGGAGGCTGGGATCTCTCTAAAGTAGACCTAGAGGCTATGAAAGAATCTAAAGCTGCATTCGTTTTCGGACAGATGAACGAGCCACCAGGAGCAAGAGCTAGAGTAGCACTTTCTGGTCTTACATTAGCTGAGTACTACAGAGATGGAGGTGAAACAGGACAAGGTAGAGACGTACTTTTCTTCGTAGACAACATCTTCCGTTTTACACAAGCTGGTTCTGAGGTATCTGCACTTCTTGGTCGTATGCCATCTGCGGTAGGTTACCAACCAACATTGGCATCTGAAATGGGTGCGATGCAGGAAAGAATTACTTCAACTAAAAATGGTTCAATTACTTCAGTACAGGCGGTTTACGTACCTGCGGATGACTTAACTGACCCGGCTCCGGCAACAACGTTTGCTCACTTAGATGCAACGACAGTACTAGATAGAAAAATTGCTTCACTGGGTATTTATCCAGCAGTAGATCCATTGGCTTCAACGTCAAGAATCTTGGCTCCGGAAATTATCGGTGAAGAGCATTATAACTGTGCTCAGAGAGTAAAAGAAATTCTTCAAAGATACAAAGCGCTTCAAGATATTATCGCGATCCTTGGTATGGAAGAACTTTCTGAAGAAGATAAATCTGTTGTTTACCGTGCTAGAAAAGTTCAGAGATTCTTATCTCAGCCTTTCCACGTAGCAGAACAGTTTACAGGTCTTAAAGGATCATTGGTAGATATCAAAGATACCATCAAAGGATTTACAATGATTATGGACGGTGAATTGGATCACTTACCAGAAGCTGCTTTCAACTTGAAAGGAACTATCGAAGAAGCTATTGCAGCAGGACAAAAAATGTTAGCTGATAACGCTTAATTAAAAATATAGAATAAAGAAAAAAGAGTAAAGATATTTCTCACTCTTTTTTCTTTTCTCTTTACTCTTTAATCTGAGAAACAAAATGAATATAAAAATTTTAACACCAGAATACGTAGTTTTTGAAGGAGAAGTAGACTCAGTATTATTGCCTGGAAAAGATGGTGAATTTCACATCATGAAAAACCACGCAGGAATCGTTTCTTCTTTGATCGGCGGTAAAGTAAAGCTTTTTGCTAAATCTATTGATGAAGCTTTTGCTAAAAACTTGACTAAAGAAAGTGAGAAAGACTCTGTTTTTTCTTACTCAATCAAAAGCGGTGTTGTAGAATTTAATCATAATAAAGGAATCATCCTTTGCGAATAATTAAATGAAAAGCTAAATATATTTTCAAAAAGTGTAACTTTGGTTACACTTTTTTTATGTCATGTAAAAATCTGATTCTATGAAGAAAAATATGATCATGTTGTTTACAATTTTGAGTATTTTCCTGAATGCTCAAAGTATTAAAACTAAAAGAGGAATTGTAAGTCTTGACGGAGTGCATGTTGCAAAAATTTCCAATAAATCAAACGAATATACTTTTTTAGATTTAAAGGAAACTCCTATTTACACAATGCAGTTTATTGATAAAGGTATAGTTGATTCTGTAAGAGATAGTTACGTTACCCTCAATCGTGTTTACAATAGAGATAAAACACTGGATCTGGATTATATTTCACCATCTGCATTTTCGGGTGAAGAAAAATCGGCAGTATACACTTCAATAAAAGGATTGAAAATTATCGATGAAAGAGGAATCAATATTAAAAATTTAGATGAAATTTTTAAAAATCCACCTAAAAGAAAGCTTGATTCTAAAACCAAAGATGCTTACACAACAAGAAGTAAGATTGATAGACTGAAAATTGAGATCAATAATGTTGGTGAAATCCTAAGCAATGGAGTTCCGGTAGGATATTTTACCAATTTACCTGTAAGCTTCGGTTCTGATGATACCGTTTCTGAGAAATCTTTTTTGGATATTGAGATCTACGATGCTAAAAGTAAATACATTGGAAAGTATATTACAACAACAAAACAGATTAAAACTGCTGGTGGAAAGACTTTCACTCTTTACAGGGAAATGTCTGGAAGAGCTTCAATTCTAAAGTTTCCTACCTACAAAGCTATCGCAGAAAGAATGGCTATAATGGATCCGAGCTTTATTAAAGTTCAGGACAAAGTGACTGTAGGAGAGGTTGTAAAAGATGGTGTTCAAAAATAAAATTAGCTTTATTTAAAATTTATAAAAAATCCCGGAAAATTACTTTTCGGGATTTTTATTTTTTCATTTAGTTTGTCATTCCGTAGGAATCTCTACATAGTTTTGCTAAAATTGGAGTTTAGATTCCTGCGGAATGACAAACTTGATGTTGTATCTTTTATGTATAAAAGTAATTAAAGAAGATGGTTTTCAAAGTTTACAAACTCAAAACAACTCCGTTATCTTTAAGTTGTTGCATCGGTTTTGAAAACCAAAATAATTCAAAGTTTTCTAAATTTTCTTCAAACTGAATCTTCAATTGCTGAAGTGTAATTTTTTTCGCGTTATCAGTAGAATTTTCTTTAAGCGTTTTTATCAGCCATTCTGCTTTTTCCTGCTCCAAATCTATTTTTACGATATTGGTTTTTAAATGGAACGTGAGTTGTGTATACGCCCATGAATTCTGCTTTTTTGTTTTTATGTAATTCTCAGCGATTACGTTTTTGTCCAGAAAAACGATCTTTGAATTTCCTTTAAATTTAAAATCATTCTCTTCCAAAAGACAATCGTGAATATAGTCGGGATGAATCGTTGTTTTTGGAATTTTAAAATCAAACCAATCATTTAGTGGAATTTCAAAATTAATTCCATGCATATAATTGAACAGAGATTTTTTTAACCCAAAACTAAATTTGCTATGATCAATTCCGGTTTTGTCTGTAAAATCAATATCATTATTAGCAAATAAGATTTCCTGCTTTATTGGAGTAACTCCAAATTCCTCGGGATTTAATCCGACAGGCGAGTGAGCAGTCATTGCAAACTGATGCCAAAATCCACTTTGTAGAATTCCCATTTCAAATAACTGTCGAACCATTTCTAAAGAGTCAATCGTTTCTTGAATGGTTTGTGTAGGGTAGCCATACATCAGGTAAGCATGAACCATAATCCCTGCTTCAGTAAAGTTTCTTGTAACTTTAGCAACCTGTTCTACAGAAATTCCCTTGTCAATTAATTTTAACAATCGGTCACTTGCAACTTCAAGTCCACCCGAAACGGCAACACAACCGGAAAGTTTTAATAAAAAGCAGAGATCTCGCGTAAAACTTTTTTCAAAACGAACATTCGTCCACCAAGTTACGACAAGATTTCTTCGTAGAATTTCCAGCGCAACTTCTCGCATCAAAGCGGGTGGGGCTGCTTCATCTACAAAATGGAATCCTGTTTCGCCCGTTGTAGCGATCAATTCTTCCATTCTGTCAACCAAAATTTTTGCAGAAATGGGTTCGTAAATTTTAATGTAATCTAAAGAAATATCACAAAAAGTACATTTTCCCCAATAGCAACCGTGTGCCATCGTTAATTTATTCCATCTTCCGTCGCTCCATAAACTGTGCATCGGATTGGCAATTTCAATAACAGAAATATATTTATCTAGTTGTAAATCAGTATAATCGGGAGTTCCAATATCTGCCTGTTTGTAATCGTGTCTTTTAGAATTATTTTTATAAGTAACTTCGTGGTTTTCAATTAAAAAAGTTCTTTTGAATTCTGTTGCTTCAACTTCAATATTAATATTTTCATGAAGCAATTCAATTGGAAGTTCGCCATCATCCAAAGTTATAAAGTCAAAAAACTCAAAAACTCTTTGGTCTTTGATTTCTCGTAATTCAGTATTCGGAAAACCGCCGCCCATAGCAGTTTTGATGTGAGGATAATTTTCTTTGATAAACTTTGCACATCTAAAAGAAGAATATAAATTTCCCGGAAAAGGGATTGAAAAACAGATCAACTTTGGTTGAACAGTTTCAATTTTTTCCTGCAAAATTTTTAATGTAAAATCATCAATAAATGTTTGATTATCTGATAGTTTTAAATATAATTCATCAAAAGAATTGGCACTTTTTCCTAAACGTTCAGCATATCTGCTGAAACCGAAATCTGAATCCACATTTTCAACAATATAATCAGATAGATCTTCTAAATATAAGGTTGCCAAATGTTTAGCTTTGTCCTGAAGTCCCATATTTCCGAAAGCATATTCCATATCATCCAATTGATTGAAACGGGAAGCTTCTGGAAGGAAATTCATTGAACAAACCTGTCTCGCCAACGTAGGATTTTTACCCTGCAAAAAGGAAATAACCTGATCGATAGTTTTTAAATATTCTTCTCTTAAAGCAAAAATTCTCTGAGAGTTTTCAGAAATATTTTGAAGATCAATTTCCGTATCGAAAATTTTCTGAATTCCGTCTTTTGAAAATAATTCCAAAATAACCTCAATCCCCAAATCGATCTGATAGCTTGAAATATTCTTGGTATTCAAAAAACCTTTGATATAAGCCGTCGCAGGATAAGGAGTGTTAAGTTGGGTAAAAGGCGGAGTGATAAGAAGCAGATCTTTCAAAAGAAATTTTTATAATTAATTTAACATGAGCATTATAAGAACATTTGCATGCTTTTACAGATACATAAGAAAAAATTGACAATCTGATTTTTAACAGGATCAATTTTAGATATAATTCTACTTCAAAGATATAAATTTTTTAGCGATTTGCCAGATTGTATGTTAATCTTGGTATTCTACTTATTAATATGATTGTATAATTTTCAGGTATTAAAATAATCATACTATAGTGATAAATTCTCTTTATTAATGGGCTTTTTATTAAGGTTAATTTTGTTTATAATTCATTATTTTAAGCTTAATTTTAATTAATTTGTACTTTTTTAGTTAAAATTGTATTGTTATTTAAAAAAAATAGCTAATATTGTGTATTGAATATTTCATACTATGAAGATTTAATACACTTATATGTTTTAATTGAATTAGCCAAAACTCAACATTTACTGTGTAAGTACAATAAAAATAAAATAGGAGTTTATTGCCTAATATGACAAATATTTGTAAGTGGGATTCGCCGGAGTCTAAAATCCGGTAAAAAAACTAATATCAACAAATTCAAATTTTAACATCATGAAAAAAATCTTTTTAACATGCGCTTTAGCAATTACAGGACTTTTTGCTCAGGCTAACACAACAGTAAATTCTACAGTATCAAGTAACACAGTGAGTACTGATATTAAGCGTCTTGATCTACAGGATAATATGGTAACTTCTAAAACCGAATTATCTAAAGCAGAAGTTTCTGCAAGAAAACTTACATACCTTGGACTTTACGATGTCTATTTAAATGGAGTTTATATTGGCAGATATCATGTATACTTAGTTTCTTAATAATCATAAAATCAACAGATAAAATAATATTTATAAGTTGAATAAAATAGCTGGCATAAGATTGTATTATAAAATTGTACAATTTATGTCAGCTTTTAAATTATATATTGTATGAATACATATTTATTGATAATCGCGACTTTATTATCATTTCCTATACATGCACAGTCTTTGATGGTGCACTATGAAGAACGAGCCAATATAGAAAATCAGTTAAAAAATGTTACTGATCCCCAGATAAAAAAAGAAGTTGCAGCTCATTTATCTCAACCCAGAAATTTTACATTGTTTTATGAAAATGGTGTATCCTTATATGTTCAGAATAATGAATCTGTAAATATAAGTGGACTCAGTCTGAAAGAAATGGGAAATACAAGAAAAGTTAATATAGACAAAAATAGCGGAGGATTATATAAAAACCAGAAAACAAATGAATATCTAAGTGAAGCTGATATTTTTGGCAAGAAATTTCTTGTCATCGATCAATTGAAAAAATATGATTGGAAATTAACCAACGAAGAGAAAATAATTAATAAATACAAAGTTAAAAAAGCAAAAGCTATAATTAATGGAGAAAATATAACCGCTTGGTATTCTGAAGAATTTCCTGTACATGATGGGCCTGAGGATTATTATGGGCTTCCAGGATTAATCATTGAATTAAATGCAGAAAAGAAAAATTATAATGCCGTAACAATTACCAAAGTTGATTCTAAATTTGACATTACCAAGCCTTCGCAGGGAGACCACATAAATAAGGAAAAATACAATCAGATTTTGAATGAAACAATCAATCAACTCAAACAGGGAATAGGAGGGCCGCCAAGACAGCAATAAAAATATCAGCAGCGAACGAAATTTTTCTGTTTAATTTATATTTCTTTTGGTTTTCGACTGTCTGAAATCACATTCATAATTACAGCTATAATAATAAGAATAATCCCAATAAGTAAGTTATGGGTGAATTGTTCATGGAAAAGTAAAACACTTATCATCACGGCAACAACAGGTTCGAAAGCTCCTAAAATGGCAGCGGGTGTAGAACCTATATATTTAATGGTAAACACCAAACAAACACTGGAAATAACAGTCGTGAAAAATGCAAAAACTGCCAAATTAAAAAATGTACTTATATCAGGAATCAGAAAAAAATTATTTCCTATAAATGCTTTTATCATGAAAAATATTGACGTAAAAATCATAGAATAAAAAGAAAGTTTAAACCCTGAAACCTTCATATTGGATTTATTTACAATGATCATATATAATGCATAAAATAGAGAACTTAACATTACAATTCCCAATCCTGCAAAATTGATCTCTAATCCAGTTCCTTTTAAACAAAGTACAATAACTCCTGCAAATGCCAGAATTAAAGAGAGTACAGATAATTTTTGCAGTTTTTCTTTGTAGATGAAAAACATAATTAAAGCAACAATAACGGGATAAATAAACAAGGCAGTTGATGCAATTCCTGGGGTAAGAAAATCATAGCCTAAAAATAAAAATTCAGAAGAAAGTGCATAACAGATTCCTAAACAAATTAATATCAAGGCTTCTCTTTTGTTGATCGCAAAGCTCTCTTTAGAATACAATAAATAACCTCCAACCATTAAAGCCGCAAATAAAAATCTATAAAACAAAGTAATATCTAACGAAAAATGTGCTTGCTTCACAGGCAAGATAAAAATCGGAATCAAACCATATGAAACCGATGAAATAATTCCTAAAGCATAGCCCTTAATCTTCATTACTTTTATTTTATAAAAAACCACTGAAAATGATCAGTGGTTTTTGTATTTATATGATGATATCGAAATTACATTTGTTTGTACTCGATGTTCATTTGTTTTTCCATTTCTGCGTAGGCTCCTGAATTTAATTTTTCTTTGATGCCATCAAAAGCAGCTAAAGTTTCATTAATTTCTGAATCTGTATGAGAAGCTGTAGGAATTAATCTTAATAAAATCATTCCTTTTGGAATCACCGGATATACAACAACTGACGTGAAAACTCCGTAATTTTCTCTTAAATCTTTCGCTAAAAGAGTAGCTTCAATTGTAGTTCCTTCAATGAAAACAGGTGTTACACAAGTGTTTGTGTTTCCAAGATTGAAACCTCTTTCCTTTAGTCCGCTTTGAAGTTTATTTACGTTTTCCCACAATTTATCTTTAATTTCCGGGCGGGTTCTCAATAACTCCAATCTTTTCAAACCTCCGATTACCATTGGCATTGTTAAAGATTTAGCAAAAATCTGAGAACGAAGATTGTATTTTAAGAATCTGATGATCGTTTCATCTCCCGAAAGAAATGCTCCGAAACCAGCCATAGATTTAGCAAAAGTTGAGAAATATACATCGATCTGATCCTGGCAACCTTGCTCTTCACCTGCTCCAGCTCCGGTTTTACCCAAAGTTCCGAAACCGTGTGCATCATCTACCAACAATCTGAAATTGAATTTTGATTTTAAATCACAAATTTCTTTCAGTTTCCCCTGCATTCCTCTCATTCCGAAAACACCTTCAGTGATCACCAAAATTCCACCTCCGTTTTCTTCTGCTACTTTGGTTGCTCTTGCCAAGTTTTTTTCTAAACTTGCAATATCGTTATGTTTAAACGTAAAACTTTTTCCCATGTGAAGACGAACTCCATCTACAATACAAGCGTGAGAATCAGCATCATAAACAATTACATCGTGTCTCGTAACCAATGCATCAATAGCCGAAACCATTCCCTGGTAACCGAAATTTAAAAGATAAGCAGACTCTTTTTGAGTAAATTCTGCCAATTCTTTTTCCAATTGTTGGTGTTGTTGAGTTTCACCAGACATTGCTCTTGCTCCCATCGGATAAAACATTCCGTATTCTGCAGCAGCTTTTGCATCAGCTTCTAAAACTTCCGGATGGTTGCAAAGACCTAAATAATCATTTGCACTCCAGAAAATTACATCTTTACCCTGAAATTTCATTCTTGGACCAATCGGACCTTCCAATTTTGGGAAAACAAAATATCCTTCTGCATAATCTGCAAACTGTCCCAATGGACCTGGATTTTGTTTAATACGATCAAAAATATCTAACATTTTATTAATATTTAAGTAAAAAAGCCTTCTGTAATCTACAAAAAAGGCTTGATTTGTATAAAATTATTTATTCTTATTTAATGAATTCTGTTTTGAAAACTTCATCATAGTTGTGTACACAATTATTAACGAAACCTTGCTCAGCCATCCATTTATCACTGTAAACTTTGGTGATATATCTTGAACCATGGTCAGGATAAATTAAAACAACGACATCGTCTTTAGAAAATTCGTGAGACTGTGCATATTGTATTAATCCCTGAGTTACTGCTCCTGTTGTATAACCTCCCATAATTGCTTCTTTTAAAGCGATCTCACGGGTTCTGTAGGCAGACATTTCATCATTCACTCTTACAAATTCGTCTACTTTGTCAAAAAGCAGGGCAGAAGGGATCAAATTTTTTCCCATTCCTTCGATCTGGTAAGGATGAACGTCTTCTTTGTGAATCTCTCCTGTTTCGTGGTAGCTTTTTAAAATAGAACCATCGGCATCAACACCAATAATCTTGATGTTGGGATTTTTTTCCTTTAAAAACTTAGCCGAACCGGATAATGTTCCACCTGTTCCAGTGCATGCAAAAAGGTGAGTGATCTTACCTTCTGTTTGCTCCCAAATTTCAGGTCCAGTACTTTGATAATGTGCATCAATATTCAACTCATTAAAATACTGATTGATATAAACTGAATTTGGCGTTTCTGAAGCAATTCTTTTTGCAACTTCATAATATGATTTTGGATCATCCGCAGGTACATTCGCAGGACATATATATACAATAGCTCCAAGTGCTTTAAGATAAGCAATTTTTTCAGGCTTGGTTTTGTCACTTACCGCAAGAATACATTTGTATCCTTTAATAATGCAAACCATTGCAATAGAAAATCCGGTATTTCCTGATGTGGTTTCAACCACTACAGAATCCTCCTTTAATAAACCTTTTTTCTCAGCGTTATCAATAATATGAAGTGCGATTCTATCTTTAGTGGAATGTCCAGGATTATATGATTCTAACTTGGCATAAACGGTTGCAGGAATATCTTTCGTCACAGCATTTAGCTTCACCATAGGCGTGTTCCCTATTAGGCCAAGGATATTATCGTAAACATTACTCATTATTTGTTATTTTTCAATAAAAATCTGACCGCAAAAATACAAAAAAATAAATAATTTCTAAACTTTTGTTTGATTTGTAAGCATTGTTTACTAAATATTCTTTCTTTCTTTTGCAATCTAGCTCTACTATGTTCGCAAATACTGCGCCATTTTTTTTAAATTTTGTTAAAATCGACACAGAATCATATAAAAGCCTTATTTTCGCGTAATTGATTTAATACTATGAAAAATTGGACTTTTAGGCAATGGAACACCATTTT
>Ga0302167_10000074_pt1 | contig 57853 bp, 62 predicted proteins | sample I_Fen_N1_1_FD_193496 | JGI IMG/M metagenome (GOLD analysis project Ga0302167, IMG submission 193496) | Peat permafrost microbial communities from Stordalen Mire near Abisko, Sweden - I_Fen_N1_1 | ecosystem: Environmental > Terrestrial > Soil > Wetlands > Permafrost | place: Sweden: Abisko... | reverse complement strand
TTTTCGGTCGGTTTCTTTTTCGGTGTTGCCATAATTAAAATTACTCTTTTTATGAAAACACTCCTTAAATTTCTAATATCAAATGTCCACTTTTTGCTGACGATTTACAACATCTTTGCTGGTGGGTTTTGTGTATTTCAAATGACATGACGGCCCTCTTCTTCCCCAATAGTAAAAATTAGGATCATTGCAGAAAATATTATCTCCCTCGGATGATGGATTTTCAAATATAATATGAGAAACATCTGCAAAATAATCTCCTGTCTTTTTTACACCTTGAAGATCCACTTTCACATATCCCGGAAGAACATTAAAGTCTCCCACAGAATAGGTGTTGTAAGAAGAATCTTTAATTGAAATAACATGTGAAACACTATTAATAGTAACTTTAATTACACTCTTCCCGGATGGAACTCTTGCTTTCAGGCTGAGGTGTAAAATCCCCCGATGACTTACTTTAAAATAAGTGCTGATTATCGTATTAGTACTAGTCCAATTCCCAAGTCCATTTTTGGTAATCACTTCTGTGGAACCTTTTGTTGAGGTTGTTATAAATGCATTTCCGGCTAAAGGAACCTCACTAGAATAACGATGGTGATTCTGTATATTGGTTGCCATTACCATAGAAAATTGCAGGCATAAGAAAATAACATATGCACTGGTTAATAATTTTGTTTTCATTATTTGCTGTTTTAGTAAAAATAAAAACAAAACTTTCAAAATTTTTTATAAATAATTAAATTTTAATGATTTTGATTAAATTCTTAAAAGCAATGATATTTTTGTTGAAGTCATTCATTGTTTTAAAAATAAATATTTAAAATATTAATTTACCCACAAAGTTTGTCATCTTGGAAGGATCTCAGCATAGTATTAGAAAAAAACAATTGAAGAAACGTGTTTAGATCCTTCCAGGATGACAAACTTTGTAGATAATTGTTTTTTATAAGCAACCGCATTTATAATATTAGTGATGTCAATGATAATATTCGAAGTGGCGCTTTAAATATTAGCAACAGTAGTTGTATTATAAGCTTTGGCGACTTCAATATTCATGATGGCGATTACAGTTTTAGCATTGGCGAATGTATTTTTTCTAATGTCATTTATAATATTCACGATGGCGGTTAATATATTAGTGATGGCAGAAATATTAATGTTCAACTTTTCTTATTTAATATTTCCTCCAAATAAAAAACCACCGCAAAAAGCAGTGGTTTTTCTATAATAATTTAAATATTAAGCTTTTACAATATTGATAATAACCTCCATCGCTTTCTCCATACTTTCCAACGCTACATATTCGTAAGGTCCGTGGAAGTTCATTCCACCTGCGAAAATATTCGGACAAGGAAGTCCCATGTATGACAATTGAGCGCCATCTGTTCCTCCTCTGATTGCCTTGATTTTAGGCTTAATATTCGATTCTTTCATCGCTTTTGCGGCAAGATCAATGATGTGCATCTTTCCTTCAAACTGCTGCTTCATGTTACGGTATTGTTCCTTGATTTCAACTTCAGCAGTTCCTTCACCATATTTTTGGTTGAATTCTACAACTTTTTGCTCCATGAATTTCTTTCTGGCTTCATATTTTTCTTCGTCATGATCACGAATGATGTATTGAAGTTTAGCCTCAGAAATATCAGCGGTAATATCCATTAAATGATAAAATCCGTCAAAACCTTTAGTCGTAGCCGGAGTTTCATTAGCCGGAAGTAATTGAATAAATTCCGCAGCTAAAAGACCTGCATTCACCATTTTTCCGAAAGCATAACCTGGGTGTACACTTAATCCGTGAATTTTCACAACAGCACCTGCAGCATTGAAGTTTTCATATTCCAATTCTCCAACTTCGCTTCCATCCATTGTATAAGCGAATTCGGCCCCGAATTTTGCAACATCAAATTTATGCGCTCCTCTTCCGATTTCTTCATCAGGCGTAAACCCAACTGCAACTCTTCCGTGCTTGATTTCTGGATGAGCAATTAGATATTCTGCTGCTGTTACAATCTCTGCGCAACCTGCTTTGTCATCAGCTCCCAAAAGAGTATTTCCGTCAGTTGTAATTAATGTCTGACCGATATATTGTTTTAAACTTTCAAATTTTGAAGAAGATAAAGTAAATCCTGTTGTTTGATTTAAAACTAAATCATTTCCATCATAATTTTCCCAAATCTGAGGTTTTACATTCTCACCACTGAAATCCGGTGAAGTATCATAATGCGAAATAAATCCAATTGTTGGTTTGTCATCATTTTCAAGGTTAGAGGGAACGTAGCCCATAATATAACCGTTGTCATCAATCGAAACGTTTTCTAGACCGATCGTTTTCAGTTCTTCAACAATGTATTTTGCGATGTCCCACTGTCTTTCTGTTGAAGGGGTAGTTTCGCTTTCTGCGTCGCTCGTTGAATAGATTTTTACGTAATTAATAAAACGGTTCAGTAATTTTTCTTTCCACAATTGGTTGAATTCTATTGTACTCATTAGATATCATAAATTTCAACAAAGTTAGCAAATTTGATGCTCAGAATACCTTATTTGGACTTGAATATAAGGTATTGAAAATATTAATCATATATAAAAGCTTGAAAATCAAAATAATGTTAGCTTTGCTTTAATCTTATATAAACTTGTTTAGTTTTATTATATTTGAGAAAATCAAAAAGTACCAATGTTTCTAACTGAATGTCCGAGAGATGCAATGCAGGGTTGGGGAGAATTTATCCCGACCGCCAAAAAAATAGATTATATCAACTCCTTGATGGAAGTTGGGTATGATATATTGGATTGTCTGAGCTTTGTTTCTCCAAAAGCAATTCCTCAGCTCGCTGATTCTGATGAGGTTGCTGAAAATATAGATAAATCTTTATCGAATACAAAAGTTTCTGCGATCATCGGAAATTACAGAGGTGCCGAAAAAGCATTGAAGCATCAATCTGTTGATATTTTGGGCTTTCCATTTTCTATTTCTGAGACTTTCCAGCATAGAAATACCAATAAAAGTCAGGAAGAAGCTTTTACTGAAATTCTTAGAATGCTTGAATTGACAAAAAGTGAAAACAGAGAATTAAACATCTATTTTTCAATGGCTTTTGGAAATCCGTATGGCGAAATGTGGAAATGGGAAGATGTAGATTTCTGGGCTCAAAGATTTTCAGAAATTGGAATTAAAAACATCTTACTTTCTGATACAACGGGAGTTGCAACACCAGAAACGATTGCTCTTTTATTCGATAAAATACCATCAAAATACCCTGAAATTAATTTCGGAGGACATTTTCATAACCGTTACGAAGATTCTTATTCTAAATTAAAAGCAGCTTACGATAAAGGCTGCAGAAGATTCGACAGCGCAATTAAAGGAATCGGAGGTTGCCCAATGGCAAAAGATGATTTGGTGGGAAATATGCCTACAGAGCAAGTAATCAACTTCATGAGCGTTGAAAAAGTAGATCACAAATTAAATTTACTAAACTTCGAAAGTTCTTATAACAGAGCGAAGGATATTTTTCATTTTTGAGACATTGTCTCTTTTATTATGAGCGATTTCAGCCTGAGCTTGTCGAAGAATAATAAAATAAATATCAATAGGAGCGGGTTTTAACCCGCTCTCCTAGATTAAAAACTCAATTGGCTTTAGCCAAAACTTAAAAGTTAACTCCAAAATCAACAAAATGTCACCAATCATCTCACCATCCGAATTAAAAAATATCCCAACCGAAAACCTTATCATTCTTGATGCAAGAGTAGGAAAAGATGCTTACCAAAACTATTTGGACAAGCACCTCAAAGGAGCAAGATTCATCGATTTAGATAAAGATTTAGCTGAAATTGGAGAAGATGCAGCATTTGGTGGGAGACATCCTCTTCCAAGTGTTGAGAAATTTGCAGAAACACTTTCAAATCTTGGAATTTCAGAAGATTCTCATATTGTTATTTATGATGATAAAAACGGAGCAAATGCAGGTGCAAGAGCTTGGTGGATGTTAAGATCTTTTGGATTAAAAAATGTTCAGGTTTTAGATGGAGGTTTTCAAGCTGCTGAAAAAGAGAATTTAGAGTTTTCATCAGGTGAAGAAACTTTTGAAAAATCTGAAGCCATTAAAAAAGAAAATTGGCTTCTTCCAACTTCAAGCTTAGAAGATGTTGAAAATGAATTAGTAAACAATTCTTCAACCGTAATAGATGTAAGGGATGCTTACCGATATAATGGTGAATCTGAGCCAATTGATTTGGTGGCGGGGCACATTCCGGGAGCAATTAATATTCCCTTTTCTGAAAATCTTGATGAAAATGGAAATTTCCTAAAGCCAGAAATTTTAAAAGAAAAATATTCAAAATTATTAGCAAACAAACCGGAAAATTTAATCATTCACTGCGGTTCGGGAGTTACAGCGTGTCATACGATTTTGGCTTTGGAATATGCTGGTTTTCAAAATTCTAACTTGTACGTTGGCTCGTGGAGTGAATGGAGTAGAAGAGAAGGAAAGGAGGTTGCGCGAGAGATTTAATAAAAATCTTTTCCGTTCAGAATGACAAAACGTATAAACAAAATAAAAGGCTGCCAAAAGTTGACAGCCTATTTTATTTTTAATCCGAATTTTTAAAGCATTCCCAATTCAAACTTCGCTTCTTCGCTCATCATATCCTTATTCCAGCTAGGTTCGAAGGTAAGCTCTAAATCTACGCTTTTTACGTTTTCTGCTTCCGCTACTTTATCTTTTACCTCCTGTGGAAGCGTTTCTGCAACCGGACAGTTTGGTGTAGTAAGAGTCATAATAATTTTCACATCAGCATCTTCAGAGATTTGAACATCATAAATAAGTCCCAACTCGTAAATATCCACCGGAATTTCCGGATCATAAACGGTTTTTAGTATTCCAATGATTTCTTCTCCTATATCGGCAATTTGATCGTCTGTAAATTTCATTTTTTAATCTAGATTGATATTCCTTTTCAACAAATCTTCCTGACGCATTCGTCGGAAAACATTTGCCAAAGTTAAGACATCTTTTTCACAATAGTCAACTATTCTTTGCAAGTCTTTTTCTATGTAATAGATTGATGAAACCATTGAGCCATCGATATCATCTTTCGGAGTCGGAATTCCGAAAACATGAGCCAGTAATTCTAAAGAAATGAAGCTTTTATAGTCTCCGAACTTCCATAATTCCATCGTGTCGATATGGGGAATTTCCCACGGTTTTTTACCAAACATCTGGAAAGGAGTTGGAGGTTGCATTCCGTTAATCAGAAATCGTCTTGCAATCCACGGGAAGTCAAATTCCTTTCCGTTATGAGCACAAAGAATAATATCGCGAAGTCTTGGACTGTTGAAAATCTCGCCAAATTCTATCAGCAATTTCTTTTCATCATCGTTTGCGAAGCTTTTGATCTTTAAAGTGTCATTTTTTTCAACCATTCCGATGGTGATGCAGATGATTTTTCCGAATTCGGCCATAATTCCGGCTCTTTCGGGATAAAATTCTTCTGCGGTGGCTTCGTCTTTTCTTTGAAATCTTGTTTTTTTATCCCAAAGTTTTTGTTCTGTTTCAGGAAGCTCTTCCCAAGAACCTGTTCCCGGAACGGTCTCAATATCAAGGAATAAAACTCTTTCTAATGGAATATTTTGTATCATTAATTTTTTCTTTAACTAACTTAATCTAAACCTCATAGGTTTCAAAAACCTATGAGGTTTAATTTAAATCGGAATTTTATTAAATATTTTAAATTAGCCAACCTGCATTCCGTTTTTTGCTGGCAATGAAGGGGTTAAAAGTGTAACGTCTTTTTTATTTTCTCCATAAACTCCCAAGACCAGACACTCGCTAAAAAAATTGGCGATTTGCTTCTTTGGAAAGTTTACAATAGCTAAAATTTGCTGTCCCACAAGATCTTCTTTTTGATAAAGATTTGTGATTTGGGCAGATGATTTTTTGATGCCTAAATCTCCGAAATCAATTTCTAGTTTATACGATGGATTTCTGGCTTTTTCAAAATCATTTACTGAAATGATGGTTCCGCATCTGATATCTAATTTTTCAAAATCTTCCCAAGAGATTTCCGGTTTTACTATCATGATAATGAATTGATTAAGTTTTCTACTTCTGTTTTCTGTTCTGCATATTTGTGTTGAAGTTCAGAGCCTTCGCCCATTCTTCTGTAATATTCCAATGCTTTATTTCCGAAAAACTTTCTGTGAAAATCTGAAACATCAGGAATTTGTGGAAACACTTTATGAAAAAGCATTTCGTAATATGCCTGAAATTCTCTTTCATTTTTATCCTCAATTACATTTCCCGGAGCTTTTTGTCTTACGTGAAGCATTTCATGAGCAACCATATTTAGGACAAGATTCAGATCAAAATCAAATATATTCTTGGGAATCATAACCATTTGAGGTTTTCCCAATTCTCCTTCAGCGGTTAAAAGCATTGAATTCGGTGAAAGTTCCTGTCTGAAACCAAAACCCGCAAAGTTTTCATGCTCTAAATCAAAAGAGTGAATTAAATACTTTGCAGCGTCTAAAATTTGATCATGCTCTTTATAAGCGTCGAGATGTAGATTGATTTGTTCGAAATTCATTCAAATATATGTTTTAACAAATGTATTAAAATATTAAAAACTTAAAAATTATTTTCGAAACATAAATTTTTTCTTTTAATAATCAGTTAGTTATAATTTTTTTTTCATCTTTTTTCAATATTTCGTGCAAGATTTTTCGAAAAGTGGATTTATATAAATGAGTACTCAAAGTAAATAATGTATAATGAAATAATTAAAGTAATGAAGAAATTAACAGTACTTAAGGCTTTTATGGTCGTTTTGGTTGCATTTGCAGCGTTATCTTTAACATCTTGTAATAATGACAGTTATGAACCTGTTCCGGTAAAGCTCGGAGATGTGAATGGCAACTATAAGGCAAAACTTTTTATACAGCAGGGAAGTAAAGGAATTGTTGTTGAGAAAATTATCAACTTTTCGGCAAAGGATACGATAGTTGATTTTAAAGATTTTCCGATCAGAGAAATTGTAAAATCTGTAGTAAAAGATCCTGTAAAAACGGATACGGCATTAGCCAAAATCGGGAAAGTTGAATATAAACTTAATTATACTTCAAAAATTAATACAGAACAGAATATTGTTGAGTTGACTTTTGCTCCTAAGAAATTACAAATTCAAATTCCTGTAGACGGAGTGACTAAAAATGCTGTAGTAACAGTTGTTGCTAAACAAAAAGGTTTTTTTGTAGGACAAGATTGGTCGTTGAGATTCGGTTTGGTCGCAGAAAAAATAATAGTTGATGGTGTAGAATTAGCCCCCTTTGAAACCATTAAATATGATTTTCCGTATTCTATAAAAAATTAAGAGACGGATATCATGCAAGATAGGTTGTGCTTTGAAAAAAGGCAGCCTATTTTTGCATTACAATTAAATTAATCATAAAATCAGGATGTTATTGTAAAAATACATGGAAGAAAGTAAGGAGCAGATTTTGATAAAACGCCTTCATCTAAAGGAGGAAACTGCCTGGAAAGAGCTTTTTGAAGCTTATTCCGGAAACCTTACCTATGTGTGTTCGCGATACATTATCGGGCAGGACGACGTGCATGATGTTTTACAGAACAGTTTTATAAAGATGTTCCGTTCGATTGATTCATTTGAATACAGAGGAAGTGGTTCTTTAAGAGCCTGGATTACCAGAATTGTGGTGACAGAATCATTAAAATATCTTAAGCAAAATTCTGATTTTAAAATAGTTGATGATGAATTTGAAATACCTGATCTCCCAGAAGAAGAGCCCGATATTCAGGAAATATCCCAAACAACGATCATGAAAATGATACGAACTCTGCCCGACGGTTACAGAACTGTTTTCAATTTGTTTGTGTTTGAGGAAAAGAGTCATAAAGAGATTGCTGGGATATTAGGAATTGCTGAAAATTCTTCGGCATCACAGTTTCATAGAGCTAAAGCGATGCTTGGTCATAAAATAAAAGAATATAAAATGTCAAAAACAGCGCAATATGAGTAATCAGTGGTTGAATGAGATGCGCAGAAAAATGGAAGATCATACAGATGATGTTCCGGAAGGATTGTGGGACAATATTAAAGATGATTTGTTCTCCGAAGACGACAATGATAAAATTACAGCACTTCCTATCATTGGAAATGATTTGAAAGCAAAAGATAAAAATACGTCTAAGTTTACATCTAAAAAATTAGTATACCGCATCAGTGCTGTTGCTGCTGTGATTGCCATGTTTTTTATTGGTGGAAAAATATTCGATTTTTATAATAGTGAAGAGGAAAATTCACCAAAAATTGCAAGTTCTAAGAAAGGAGAACCAGCAGCTCATTCTTCTGAAAATAAAAACTTGCCGAAAAGAACTAATGATTTGATTGATAATGATTTATTTAAAGAAAATTCAACCTCAAATAATATCACGTCAAATAAAATTTCAACAAAAAATAGTTTTAATGAAATTCTGAATAATCATAATGAAATTCTTAAAAATGGAATTAATCATTCAGTAAATCAAAATCAAAATACGACAACAGATTTAATTAATCATAACAATCAAATTGCACAGCAGGAAAATGTAATTGTTGATAATAATCAATCAATCAATGATATAAAAGATCCTATTTCGCAAGAAGAAAAAGATTTTAAAGATAAATTTGAATCAATTCAAAAACAAAAAATCGCAAAAAAACAATCCAAAAAACCTTGGATGCTGAGCTTGCTCACGGGAAATACTTCAGGAAGTTCATCAGAGCAATTTCCGGGATATGCTACCATAAGTGGAAGTCCTATGAATGTTGGTGATATGTTTTATGCAAGTGACGATGGAGATCCTTTTGTGCAAGTCGTTTTGGCTAATCAAAATAAGGAAGTGGAAGCCAGAATAAGACATAAAGTTCCTGTTACTTTGGGAGTTTCAATGTATTACAGTTTAGGAAAAAAATGGGGAATCGGAACGGGAATTAATTATACAAAATTATCGTCCGAGCTTCGTTCGGGAAGTGATGCTAATTTAATAAAAAGCGATCAGTCGGTTCATTATATCGGAGTTCCCGTGCAGGTAAATTATAATGTGATTAAAAAAGGAGCATTTACGGGATATGTTACTGCCGGAACGATTGTTGAAAAGGCGGTTGCCGGAGGTGTCACCACAAAATATATTGTAAATAATGAAGTAAAAGAGGAGAAAAAAGAAGGTTTGGAAGCAAAACCGGTTCAGTTTTCGGTTAATAGCGGGGTTGGATTGCAATTAAAAATTGTCAATAAAATAGGGATTTATGCAGAGCCGGGCATCGGTTATCATTTCAAGGATGACAGTTCACTCAATACAATATATAAGGAGAAACCATTAAATTTTAATGTAAAATTCGGGATTAGATTGTTGCTCGACTGATAATTAATTCACACATCAAAAAGCAATATCTAAAAATAAATTAGACTTATTAATCAATAAGCTCTATGGTTTTGATATGCCCGAATCTTAACCCAAATAAAAACTGATAAAATATTTAAAATCAATCCACTAAATAAATATTAGCATGAAAACAAAACTAATTTTTTTAGCATTTTGCCTATTCCTGAGCATTGTAAAAATACAGGCTCAATGTACACCTACAATTACGAGTCCTAGATTGGGAACTATGTTTCAGAACAGTGTAGTTTTTTGTAATACAGAAACCGAAACGCTTTCCACAACACAGACTTACGGAAGTTATCAATGGTACAAACAACAGTGGGACTGGCAATCTCCCAATCAAAATCCATGGGTTCCGGTTCCGGGAGCGACATCACAAACATTGACGATCAATGGTGTAGATGATATGCTGTATTATTTTAAAGTTGAAGTTACAGACGGAGACTGCATCGCAGAAAGCCCTGCCATTCTTGCCGACGGATATGCTTATGGCCTGCCATATATGATGGCTAATTTTACGCCCGGAACTTATGAAGAAATCGGGCCTGGAGAATATAATGTTTGTCAGGGAGCTACGGTGCAATTTGATGATGGATTTCCTTTGTTGTATGGCGTTCATACTTGGTTTAAATGTATTCCGAGCAGCAATCCGCCCTTGCCTACAGATCCTTGCATCATCAATGGAGCAATTGGTGATTCTTACATTGCTAATACATCGGGTGAATATGGATTTTATGCCTGTACAGAATACTGTCCGGATCAGTGTGAAATGTTGAGTGATTTCGCGTTTATCAAACTTAATTTCGGAAACTTTGGTTTCTGTAATCTCGCAACAGGTGAAATAAAGCCTAAAGAAAACGCTCTGACATTGTACCCAAATCCAACAACTCAATTTTTATATATCGGAAAAGAATCTGATAAAACGTACAGTTCTATTTCTATCATCGATATGTCCGGAAAGCTTGTTTTACAGAAAGATAAGCATCAATATAATGTTGCAATTGATGTAAGCAGTCTTGTTCCCGGAACGTATATGATTGTCTCTAAAACTTTAGACGGAAAAGTCTATAAAAACAAATTTATAAAGAAGTAATAGTTAGTTTTTTAATAATTTATGTTTAGGTCGGTACAGAGTTCATCCCTGTGCCGATTTATTTTTTTAAGACAATACTCGTTAAAGCTAAATCCTATGAACTAAACGATGGATTTTCTAAAATAAAATATTAATTATTTTTACGGCAAAACACAATCATGCTGGTCAAAATTTACGGAAGCGCAATTCATGGTGTTGCAGCGCAGACGATTACTATTGAAGTCAATATAGATACTGGTGGAGTAGGTTATCATTTGGTAGGACTTGCCGACAATGCCATTAAAGAAAGCAGTTACCGAATTTCTGCTGCCTTGAAAAACGTAGGCTACAAAATTCCCGGAAAGAAAATCACAATTAATATGGCTCCCGCAGATCTTAGGAAAGAAGGAGCGGCTTATGATTTAAGTATTGCCATCGGAATTTTAACCGCTTCAGATCAAATTTTAGCGGAAAATATTCAGGATTATATTATTATGGGTGAACTTTCATTGGATGGAAGTTTACAGCCGATCCGTGGTGTACTTCCGATTGCTATTCAGGCAAGAGAAGAAGGTTTTAAAGGAATTATTTTACCTAAACAAAACACGAGAGAAGCTGCCATCGTTAATAATCTTGATGTCTACGGCGTTGAAAATATTAAAGAAGTCATTGATTTTTTTAATGAAGGAAAACCTCTTGAAAAAGTTGTTTTAGATACCCGAAAAGAGTTTCAGGATAAAATTAATCTATTTCCTTTTGATTTTTCTGAGGTTAAAGGACAGGAAACGGCAAAACGTGCGATGGAAGTTGCCGCAGCCGGCGGGCATAATATTATTCTGATCGGACCTCCCGGAAGCGGAAAAACAATGTTGGCAAAACGTGTTCCGAGTATTTTGCCTCCCTTGACATTGAAAGAAGCTCTGGAAACAACAAAAATTCATTCTGTGGCGGGAAAAATGGGAACGGAAACGTCACTCATGACCGTTCGTCCATTTAGATCACCTCATCATACGATCTCGGATGTTGCCTTAGTTGGTGGCGGTGTGAATTTGCAAAGCAAATGCGAAAATGCAAAGTAAATGCGAAAATTGCAGACTAAGCGCGAATATAAATCAAGTTGATAAAATCTTCTATCGAATTGAATATTTAATCCTACAAAGCATTTTTATAAAATGGTAGTATTTTGAGATTTTTGAGTTTATAGATTTTAAAATCTTAATTTTTTAATTATCTTTCTCAAAATCTCATATCATAAAACAAAGTTTCATAAATTTACAGGGTATGAGTTAAATGTAACAAAATATGAAAATAGGATATGCTAGGGTTTCAACCAAAGACCAAAATTTAGATTTACAAATTGAAGCTTTAGAAAAAGCAGGTTGCGAGAAAGTCTATCAGGAGAAAATTTCGGGTGCGACAAAGAATCGTCCCGAACTTGATAAGATGATTGAACAGTTCCGAGAAGGTGATGAACTTTACGTTTGGAGGTTGGATCGGTTGGGCAGAAGTTTGAAGAATATTATTGATCTTGTCTTAAGTTTAAGTGATAAAGGAATTATAATAAAAGGTCTTGTAGATGGTGTAGATACTTCAACTATTAATGGTCGTCTATTTTTAAACCTTATGGCTTCGTTGGCTGAGTATGAACGTGAGTTGATAAGAGAAAGAACCAATGCGGGTTTGCAAGCTGCTAGGGCAAGAGGTAGATTGGGAGGAAGGCCAAAGGGATATACAAAAGACACTATATCTAAACTATTAGTTATGAGGTCTATATATAAAAACCAGACTTTAGCTCCGAAAGAAATTTATGAACCACTTGGCTTGACAAGAGCAACATTTTATAGGTATGCTAAAATTTTGGATAATCATACTGATGAAGAAATTAAAAAAATGGCAATTAAAAAATAACAAACCCTTGAAATTAAAACTGTATTTTAGATTTTTGAACTAATAATTAAGTTGGAAAAAAACTAAAAATAACCATAAAATCATGGAAAAAGAAAATTTATTTGAATTAATTAGAAATGAGGAAGTCATAATTTGGGCAGGAGCGGGGATGTCTCTTAATTCAGGTTACCCTTCAGGAAAAGAACTTTGTAATTTATTATATGACAACTTAACAGATTCAGAAAAAAAACTTTTTGAAAATAATTATAATCTATTAGATATTTCAGAGCAAATATTTAGAATCAAAGGTCATAATAGAAATTATATAATTAAAACATTAAAAGAAGTTTTTGATAAAGAGCCCGAAAATATCAAAACTCATAAAATAATTTCGGAAATACCTCATTTTAGAACTATCATAACAACCAATTATGATAGGCTATTTGAAATTGCTTATAAATCTAAAGGGGATCTTATTTTATCAAATTCTAATTTGGCATACATTAACAAAAATAAAACTCAAATATTCAAAATTCACGGAGATTTGAATGATCCCGATAGTATAGTTATTACACATTCTGATTACAATAATTTTTTTAAATCAAATAGCGAATACAGTACTTACTGGTCTGTTTTAAAAGAAAGACTTTCAACAAATTCAGTTCTCTTTCTAGGTTATAACTTGGAAGATCCAAACGTATCCGTTGTATTTGAAAGAATAACAGATAATTTAAAATCTAATAGAAAAGAATGCTTTTTAGTAGCTCCTAACCTACCTATTCATAAAGTAAACGATCTTACACTAAAAGGGATTAAATATATTGACTCTACTGCAGAAAAATTAATAGAAGAATTAATTCAAGTCTTAAAAGAAAATATAGTAAAGGATTTAGAAAATAATAAAGTTTCTGCAAATTCATTTAAGGAATTTGTACAAAATTTTAATATTCTGCCAAAATTAGATTCTTCAAAAGATAGTTTCAAAGTTGAAGGTTTCAAAAGTCTAAATGGAACTCCGGCAGAAGGTATGCTAAATTTAACATTATCTAATGATAATGATTTTTTACTTGAATTTAAAGATTTTATGCAAGGTAAAAGTTTTGGTGAATTTGAAATTTCTGAAAATATTATAAAAAATGCTGAAATATCATTTGAAGGTATAAGGTTATCAAATTATACTGACGGAGTAAAATTTAATTTTAAATCTCATGCAGCATATGATGATACTGTAAATATTAGGTTTGCGAATGGAGAAGAATTTTTTGAATTTCCAGTAAAACTTTATGGGAATGAATCTTTAATAGAAGTGCATTCTAAGCTAAAATCATGTAAGATGATTTTTAAAATTAATGTTCAAAATTTTCCTAGTTGTAACTTTAATTTTAAATATACTCGAGAAGAAATCTGTTTAAATTCTCGTACTGAACTTGAGATGTACAATTTTTTAAGAAATTTCGCAGAGGGACATGAATTCACCATTTTCTTAAAAAGCGGACAAAAAATTTCAAAATCTTTACAAAGGTTCCCAGAACTGATAGATCACTCTTTATTTTATATTCAGTATTTTCAAAAATTGCAGATAATTGAGAAGAAGTATAACGTTCAATTTTCTAATTTTAGCTTTAACCAAATTAATCAGGATTCTATTAAACTTGTCGATGAGTTAATTGATCTTATTCAACAAGGATTTATACTTTATGATTATAAAGATGGCTTGCAGATGGAGCTGATACCTGACTATTCTCAAGAAACAATTGAAGCACTAAAAGGGATTGGAGAAAACGGCTCTCCAATTGTTGGTGCTGAAAATAATTCTTCTAATGAAATTTTACATGGTCAAACAATTAATTTAGGATATAAAAAAGTTGAGATTTTAAATCCGATAATTATAAATATTAATGATATCATTAATAGAACTTCAAATGTTGCATTAGCTGAAAGTAAAACAAATACTATGCGTATAAAGTATCAGGATTCTCCCTTTACAAACGAATTGTAAAAAAGTGGTTTATAAATCTTTTAACTCAAGTTTAAAAATCTCAAAAACGATATTACTGATCTACAATGCCCATAGTTAAAAATTCCGAAGATCTTGATTATGATTATTTAGAAAAGCTATATGAAAACAAAGTTTTTGAGGATTATAAATGTCAAATAATAGCATCGAGAAGATATGAAGAAGTTAAAATTTCTACAGATAAATTAACTTTTAAACTCATAGACAAAGAGCAAAGAGATACAGTTTCATTGGTACACGGTGAAATTGAGTATTATAACGGAGTAGAATATTTTCACATAATATGGACATATTCCAAATTCCCTAAACAAGGTCATTTATCTTATTTATTTGATTTATTGATATATGAATTTGGATTGAAATTAATTTCGGATGAATATCATACCAGTCCCGGCTCAAAAGAATTTTGGCAATCTCTAATGAGAAAAAAGAAATATAAAATATTCCGATTAAATCTAGAGACTAATCATAAAAGAAATGCAAATAAATATGATGAAAAGGAAATTTGGGGTACAGAAGAAAAATTTAATAATATTCAACTTCTAAATAATTGGAATATTAATATTTTAGAAGAAAATAACGAATTAGAAAATGTCAATGAAAATATTGCACATACTGATGACGTGATTGATAATATTCTTTCACTTATTAATGAAGATAAACAGCTAATTAAAAGTAAAAATGTATCCAAAAGAAAAATTAGATTAGTAGCACAAAGAATATAGTAACCTAAGTAAGCTTTAAAAAGGTAATATTAATTCTCAAAAAACGATTATTTAAAACCATTAAAATTAAAATCCAAAGTTATTACATTGAATTCTGAACGACTACTTATTAAAAAAGATTACGAAAAAATAAAGAAAGAATTAGATTCAATATAAGCACAGCAGTAAAAATAAACCACCAACTAAAAATAAAGGTTGCTGAATATTGCTAACTTTCAGATTTAAGAAATTTACAATCCTTATTAATTTTAGAAAAATATTAGAGTAAAGCTTAAAAAACGATTTCTTTTTGTATTGAATCACTAAATTAATGCTAAATAAATATAAAAATGATTAAACAAGTTTTTTTATTTTCCTTGAAACTTTAATTTGTATATAGGTAATTAGCAGCAATGTTTATTTAATTTTTTTAAATTCAGAGTCTAATTGTATGCAGTTGTATCCTTATTTGAGTTTATGATCAATCATGCGTCATAAAATAAAACCAATCTTTAAATCGTTAGTAAAAAATGTTTTACTTTTCCTCTGCCGAGCAAAGTTTCCCGACTTTGAGCTAGTAAATAAGATTACCTTTAAACTTGCTCCAAAGTCAGAAGACTTCGGAGAGCAAGTGATGCGAACATCACTTATGAATTTACATCGATAAATGTACTGTAAACTTCGTAGATAAATAAGAAATGCCCCTAAAAAAGGGGCATTATATTATTGTGCTTTTACTTGCTCTATCTTTATGAATATTTTAGAAAGGTTTGGTTGGGCAGTGCCTGAAGTGGGGGCTCCTGCCATAATGGTTGCGGTATAAGCGGTTTTTGAAGAAGAATTACTGTCTATCCAAGTATATCTTCTATGCTCAGGCCCGCCACCGGCTCCATCTATAATCCCTATGTTCCCCCAGTAAGCATTTCCCATTGCCCCTGTGCTTTGAGGATACCAAGTAGTTGATGAATCTGCCATACCGCCCCATACTCCTGAAGTAATATTGTTTGTTGTTACAGCTGAACCAATATAACCACCATATTCGGTATTATAATTCCAATATAGATTAACAGTAGAACCTGTATTATTATATAATTGTACATTAGGATTTGCAAGGGTTGTACCACTTGTGGTATCAAATATTACCCTGATCGAATACTTACCATCTGGGGTAGCAAGAGGGAAAGTATAGGCTTGTTTTCCGTTGGGATCGGTTGTTAGGGTGGGATATCCCATCGCAGCGACAGGTGAAATGTCTGCACGGCTAACATTTCCTACTGTAGCGGTGCAGTTTTGTCCTGCTGTTAAGAAAGGAACTGTAGTGCTGGTCATAGGAAGAGTCATATTATTACCAGTGGTAGGAGTTCCATTCACTGAGAATACCAATTCGCCATCACCAAACTCTAGAGTTCCGGGTCTTAGTTGGAAGGTTAATCCGTTCACTGTAAAAGGAGCTCCTGAATTATACGAACCTCCGTTTCCTTGGTTATAGGTAACTCTCAGGTTTCCGTTGAAAGGAGTACCGGGAGTATAAGTAGAAGGATTTAAGTAAGCTGTAGTACATTGTAATGCGGAAATCGCTGGAGAGAAGATAGTATTTGTTGCTTGCGTAAGTCTTTGCCATACTGCTCCATCAAAATAATAATAGCCCATAGCAGTAACATTGATACGTTGTCCTGCAGCATCTCCACCAGTAACATCCGTAATATAAATTAATGCTCCTCTCTGATCGCTACTATAGGTAGCAGTATTTACTGTAAGCTCAGCTCTTGTAAGCCTCGGAGCCTGTAATCCGAATGTTTGTGTGTTATCGGTAATCACTCCTGAATTATCTCTTTTAGCAGATACATCCATCGTTGTTTTTGGTAAATCTGTATTGAGGCCAACTTGGGCAAATGAGAATCCAAAAATAAGAATAGCACTGAATTGTGTAAACTTGGTTTTCATATAAAGGTGTTATTTTGTTTAAGTCAAATGTAACTTTTTTTAGGAAAAAACAATAAAAAAACTTTTATAATTGATGAAAATTAATTAGTTTGTAATAATCTGTTTAATTTCAGTATTGTATGTTTGATTAAAACTATTTAGATTAAATTCTATTTTTTTCTAAAAGATGATTTATTTGAGTCGGATATTAATAAATAATCTCAAAAAACGATAAAAAACACACAATATTATGAAAGAAAAATTTATTACTTTTCAGAATACAGAATTATGGGAAAAACTATTAAGGAAATTCACAATTTAACATTTCTTAACGGTTAACTTTTATTTCTTATTTTTGATGGATTCAATTTTATACAATGAAATTACATAGATTTTCTTTATTGATGGTAGTTTTGGGCGGATCGGTTTTTGCTCAGACTCAGAAATTCACGATGGCGGAGGCTGTAAACGGCTTGAGGACGAACTTAGCGGTGAAAAATATCTCGCAGTTTTCATGGTCTGGAGATGGTAAATCTTACATTCAGGCAGTGAAAGGAGGATATTTGATTACGGATTTAAAGACAGCAAAGCAAGATACTTTGGTTTCTTTGACGCAATTGAACAGAAGTTTTTCAGACAAAAAATTAAAAGCAGTTCCGCAAATCAAATTTATCAGTAAATCTCAAGGATATTTCAACGCGAATGATCAAATGATCTGGGTTGATAAATCCGGAAGCGACTGGAAAGTAAAAAGCTCAACATCTTTGGATGGAGATGCTGCCAACATAAAAATGTTTAGCGATAATCAGACTTTTGCGTACACAGTAAAAAATAATCTATTTGTTAATAAAAATGGAAAAGTTATTGCTGTAACGAATGATTCTAACGAAAATATTCTTAACGGTGCTGCCAATGTTCACAGAAATGAATTCGGGATTGACACGGGAATTTTCCCATCTCCAAATTCAGAAAGTGTAGCATTTTATAGAATGGATCAAACAATGGTTGCAGATTATCCTGTGATCGATTGGTCTGTAACTCCGGCTGTAAACCACAATATCAAATATCCGATGGCGGGACAAAAATCTCACGAAGTTACGTTGGGTGTTTATAATATTAAAAATCAGTCAACGACTTTCCTGAAAGTTGAAGGTGAGAAAGATCAATATTTAACAGCAATTACTTGGAGTCCGGATTCAAAATACATCTTTGTTGGAGTGTTGAACAGAGGTCAGAATCATATGAAAATGAATCAGTACGACGCTACTAAAGGAGATTTAGTGAAAACTTTATTTGAAGAATCAGACAGTAAATATGTTGAACCACAACATCCGTTAACTTTCTTCCCAAATTCTAATACAGATTTCATCTGGCAAAGTCAGAGAACGGGTTATAATCATTTATTCCACTATAGTTTAGAAAAAGGATTGGTTGCTCAGATCACAAAAGGAGACTGGTTGGTGACGGATATTTTAGGTTTTAATGAAAAGAAAAAGGAAATTTATTTCACTTCTACAAAAGAAACTCCATTAGAAAAACATTTATACAGAATCAATTGGACGAACTTTAAACTACAGAGATTAGACAATGCAGAAGGTGTTCACACAGGAATTTTAAGCAGTGACGGAAATTATCTGTATGATGTTTACAGCAATGCCAGCACGCCAAAAATTGCGAACATCATCAATACAAATACATTAAAATCCGACAATATTCTTACAGCTGAAAATACATTAAAAAATTATCAGAGACCTGAAATTAAAAATGTAAACCTAAAAGCTGACGATGGTACACCTTTATACGGAAAAATCATTCTTCCAACGAATTTTGATCCGAACAAAAAATATCCTGTAATTGTTTATCTGTATAACGGGCCGCATTTACAATTGATAACAAACACTTTCCCTGCCTCAGGAAATCTTTGGTACGAATATATGGCGCAAAACGGATACATCATTTTCACAATGGACGGTAGAGGTTCTGCCAACCGTGGAATGAAATTCGAGCAGGCTGTTTTCAGAAACTTGGGAACAACCGAAATGAATGATCAGATGAAAGGGGTAGATTATCTAAAATCTCTTCCTTACGTTGATTCAGAAAAATTGGGTATCCACGGATGGAGCTTTGGTGGATTTATGACGACAAGTTTCATGACTCGTCATCCTGAAGTTTTCAAAGTAGGTGTTGCAGGAGGGCCGGTAATCGACTGGAGTATGTACGAGATCATGTACGGCGAAAGATATATGGATACGCCTCAGGAAAATCCACAAGGATATGCAGCGGCTAATTTATTGGATAAAGTTCAGAATTTAAAAGGTAAATTATTGATGATCCACGGTGCGCAGGATGATGTGGTAGTTTGGCAGCATTCGATCAAATTTATTAAATCTGCAGTTGATAACGGAGTACAATTAGATTACTTCGTTTATCCGGGACATCCGCACAACGTGATTGGAAAAGACAGAGTGCATTTGATGCAGAAAGTAACAGATTATTTTGATCAGAATTTGAAGAAATAATCATTAAAAATATACAATGAACTTGGTAAAAGTAGATAGAGTCCACTTTCATACGTTTGATTCGTTAAGATTTCTATCTTTTTTATTAGTTTTCTTACATCATTCCCCCATTCCTAAAGACAGTGTATTGCACTATTTTTCTAAGGGAGGGGGGATTGGTGTTTCTTTTTTCTTTGTGTTAAGCGGTTTTTTAATTACCTATATTTTAATTCTTGAAAAACTCAATAATCAAAATAAAATTTCACTTAAAAAGTTCTTTAAAAGAAGAATATTAAGAATATGGCCTTTGTATTATGCGATGGCTATTTTTGCATTTTGTACCCCCTTTATTCTTACTTTTTTTCATATTTCGTTTTCTAATGACGGTTACGAGCCGAATTGGTTCTTGACCTTTACCTTCCTCGAAAACTATATGATGATGTACACCGGAAGTTTTCCGAATGTGGCTCCATTACCTGTGATTTGGTCGCTTTGTATTGAAGAACATTTTTATATTATCTGGGGACTTATTTTCTATTTTATTTCATTAAAAAATATTCCGAAGCTTATTGTTGTAAGTATTTTGGTTTCATTTTTAACCAAGATTATTTATGAAACATATAATATTCAGTCTTTAGATATCTTTACGAATATTGATAATTTTGCTTTTGGGGCAATTCCTGCTTATCTATTTGTTTTTCATAAAGAAATCATTAAAAAATTAAATGAGATTCCGTCCCTCTATAAATATTTTTATGCTGTATTTGTTTTATCAGCCATTGTGATAAGATTAAATACGACAGTAATTCCTGATGTGAAAATTAATTCTCTTTTCTTTGGAACGTTATTTTCTTTACTGATTCTATTTACTTTGGGCGAAAAAAATGTATTTAAAATCTCAGATAAAACTATATTGGCTCGTCTCGGAAAATATACTTACGGATTATATTTAATTCATCCGATTTGCATTAGTTTATTTGTTAAAATAGGGGAGAAGTATCATCTGAATTGGTATTTTATTACTTCATTGGCATTTGTTTCCACTGTAATTTTTGCCTATTTATCGTATCAGCTTTTCGAGAAACAATTTTTAAAACTTAAAACCTCAAACTAAGATTTCCTATTGTCCGTTCTTACCATCGATCAATGTTTTTGAATATTGATAACCGTAATTTTGTCCTATCTAAAAATCAAAAATATGGAATTAGGAATAGGAATGTTTGGCGACTTATCTTTTGACCAGACAACCGGAAAATATAGAGACGCAGGTGTAAAGATTCGTGAAATTCTTGAACAGGTAAAAATAATGGATGAGGTGGGAATTGATGTTTTTGCCATGGGAGAACATCACCGTCCGGATTATGCGGTTTCATCACCGGAAATAGTTTTGGCTGCGGCTGCAAGTATCACAAAAAATATAAAATTGGCGAGTGGGGTAACGGTTTTAAGTTCATCCGAGCCTGTAAAAGTATATGAAGATTTCTCAACATTAGATTTAATATCAGACGGGAGAGCTGAAATATTCGTTGGAAGAGGAAGTTTTATAGAGTCTTTTCCTTTGTATGGATATTCTTTAAATGATTATGAACAACTTTTCGATGAAAAGTTAGAATTATTATTAAAAATTAATTCAGAAGAAAATGTTTCGTGGTCTGGAAAGCTTCGTGCGCCGATGCAAAATCAAACCGTTTATCCAAGAGCAAAAAATGATGGAAAATTGTCGATCTGGAGAGCTGTTGGCGGAACACCGCAATCGGTTTTAAGTGCTGCCCAATTGGGAATGCCTTTGGTTGTTGCGATCATTGGCGGAATGCCAATTCAGTTTAAAAATTTAATTGAATTTTATAAACAGGAATATCAAAAAGCAGGGCATGATGTATCTAAAATGCAGATTGCGATTCACTCGCACACTTTTGTAAGTGATGATCAAAATGTTGTTGACGGATATTTTAATAACTATAAATCTCAGATGGATAGAATTGGAGCTTCCAGAGGTTGGGCGCCTTATACAAAAGCGCAGTATGACGGAGGAAGAAATAGAGATGGAGCTTTATTCATCGGAAGTCCGGCTGAAGTTGCAGATAAAATTGAGTATATGAAAGAAATTTTTGGAATCACAAGATTTATCGGGCATATGGATGTCGGCGATCCTTCTCACGATGTGATGATGAAATCTATTGAACTGTTTGGTGAAAAGGTAAAACCAGCTATTCAAAATTAATAAAAACAAAACCTCCGCTGAAATTTTCAACGGAGGTTTTTCTTAAAATCATCTTATAAAAATGCCAAAAATATGGCGAGTTTATTAATTTAGATCCGCGTTGTAGTAAGCAATTGATACCTGCGGATGAAAAGAGAACATAAAAGTCTCAAAGCCGTTTTCGGGCTTACTATTTTTACTTAAAAGATATTTATTGTCAATAATATCAATTAATGCTAATTCAGGAGTGTAAAATGTAAGTCCGATCTTATGTTTTGACGAATCTTCTGTATTTGAACTGATGAGGTCTAGTTTAAAGCTTTCAACAGGGAAAAAAGTATTTCCCAAAACATCAGGAAGACTTTTGATCTCGCCATTAAGCTGGGAAATATAATTGACGACCGATGAACTCAATAAAAAAGGTATTCTTTCTGCGTGTGAGTTTTTAGCTAAAAGCTCCCAATAATTTTTCACAGGATTTTCTTTGTCATCAAAAACCTGATGCTGAATTTTATACTCAAAATAAGTATCTTCAAAAACATATTTATCCCAAGGCATCGTAGAATTCTGATCGATTACAATTCGGAATGCCAGTTTTATTTTTGCTTTCATGAGAGTAAATTTTTAATAAAATCAGGGCAGTTTTCCACGTCTGCCCTGGTACAAAACACAAATGATATGAAAAAATATCTAACACTTAAAGTATACTAATGAATTGCAACTTTAGTATTTTCTATAGATGTTCCTTTAGAATTTTCTATTATAATTTTCACGGAATAAATGCCGGATTTTAATTGATTTTTAGTGACCTTAATTTCCTGTTTTCCCTTTAAAAGTTCCTCTTTATGAAGTATTTTAAAAACTTGTCCTTCTTCATCAATTAATTCTATGCTTACAACTGCTCTTTCGTTTAAAACAAGAGGGAAAATAATTTCATTAAGAAAGGGATTGGGGTAAATTTTTTTCACATTGAATTTTTATCAAACCTCGAATAGTATAATAAGTGCATTTTCACTTAAAGCTTCAAACTCCAACGTTTCAATTTCATTAAGAATGATCGCATCTCTGGTTTCCATTAATCTGTTTTGAAACTCAAAAGCACCATTGATTACCATTCCAAAAATTGATTTTCCTTTTTCATATAAAGAATATTTCTGCTCTTTTCTGCCTTCATACAATCCGATGAAATTCGGACATTCTAGGTTTTTTGAGATTTGAATTAAAGTATTTTTTTCGTTCAAATTCAAGTTTTCAATCGAGAAAGAGTTTTCTGATGTTTTACTTTTTAATTCCAAGATCAAAACATCCGCTTTTTCGCTCGGAAGATTATTTTTTAAGGTCAAAAAATTACTTTCACTTGATTTTAAAGTGAAAATTTGTTCTGCTGAAATAGGTTTTTCAAAATCATTAATTACAATTTCGCCGTACAGAACGATCATCAGAATAGTACAGTTCTCTTTATATTCAAAATTATAGCTGCCATTTTTATCCAAAACGATTTCAGAAACCGTTCTCAGCTTAGAATTTTCTTCACTGAAACTTATTTCATTAAAAGCAGATGAATTTTCTTTCTTCCAAACAGAAAGATCTGATTTAAATATTCTTGACGGGCTTTGAACTAACATAATTTTCTGATTTTAAATATCTCCACATCGCACAGATCAACATCTGCTTTTGATTTTCAACACTTCACATATATAGTTTCTATCGATGGAAACCTGTGCTTTTGTGGAAACTAATTAAACAACCTCTAAACTTAAGCCGAAACTTTTATGGTATGGGTTAGAGCGAAACCTCCGCTTACGCTTCCTGAAATACTGGACATTTCATTGGAGGTTCCATCACTGAACACGTTATCATTCGAATTATAAGTATATCCGCTCATGCCTTTGTAGCCTGTACTTGCACCTACTTGCACAACCGCGCTGTCACTTGCTTCCGGAAACGCAATTTGAGTCACCAAAAGCGATTGCCCTGCAGCATTATAAACATGAACATGAATATGAGTAGCTCTTCCATTATACCAACCCGGAAAAATAGAGGTAAAATTAACTTTACCGTTAGCATCCGTAGTCTGTCTTCCTCTTAAAAAGTGTACTGATGTGTAGTTTGTCGACTGCATTCCTGTTCCTCCATATTCGGAATAATTTCCGTCTTTATCGCAATGCCAGATATCAACAAGAGCGCCTTGTAGATTTGCACAACTAGCATTAACATTCTGAATCGTAATGGTAATCGTAAAAGGAACTCCGGTTCTGTCGTTTATAATATTGCTCTGAACCAAACTTGATGGTGTTTTTGTAGGAAACGGGCCTTCTGTTTCAGAATTAGTTACCGAACATCCTGTAGATGATCCGGATGAGGTACCGGAAGAATCTACAACGTCATCATCGCTTCCACAATGGATTAAAAGAGGAGCTGCAACTGCTGTTACGCCCGCTAAACCCAGACTTCTTAAAAAGGACTTTCTATTCATTGTTTTCATAATACGGGTTTTTAAGGTTAAAAATTAAAAGGATAAAGTCTGTCTCTGTTATCTTTTCAATTTTGATACACCAAATGTATTTTCAAAATACCCTCCCCGAAAATTTATGAGGTAAACGGATGAAATGTGTCGGTAAATGCTGATTTTTTAAGAAACGTTAAGAATATTTCTTGTCATTGCGAAGAACGAAGCAAGCCTGTGCTGAGCCTGTCGAAGTAAAGCAATCTCTTATTTTTTTTAGCTATTTCCTGCTTTTCGTTACAATCTTTTTTTGCAAAAAAGGATTTTCTCTACAATCAGGGCTAGGGTTTTTGTCGCCAATTCAATCTATCTCTATTATTAGATCTTTTCCAGATGAGAATGGTGGTTTCGAGAGCCTCAACCACCAATTGGCGCGCACTCGGTGGCTGAGGTTCTCGAAGCCACCGCACAAGGTTTTACAGATTTATTTACTTATTCACAATCCTCATCACATCCTCCTTATAAGTTTCCCCAATCGGAATAATAAAATCCCCAATATGAATATTACGATTGACGATAGTTTTAATATTATTTACAGGAACAATATAAGAACGGTGAACCCGCACAAAATCCTTTTCAGAAAGCTTTTCCATAATGTTTTTCATGGAAGAACGTGCTGTAATTTTAGAATGATCTTTTAAATGAATCTGAATATAATCATCCAATCCCTCAATCAACAGAATGTCATTAAAATTGATCTTATGAAGCTTATAATCTGCGCGGATAGAAAGATATTTTACATCGTCATTTTCCGTATTGATTTTTATTTTCTCAACAGCCGACTTGAATCTTTCAAAAGAAAATGGTTTCAATAAATAATCTACAGCATTGATATTAAAAGCATCAACCGCATATTCGGAATAGGCAGTTGTAAAGATCACTTTTGTGTTTTGTGAAATATTTTTATAGAAATCCAGACCGTTTTTTGATGGCATTTCGATGTCTAAAAAGATGAGGTCAACAGGGAATTTATTGAGATATTTTTGAGCATCACTTTGTATATTGAAGACCTTTTCTAATGAAAGATTTTCAATTTTTCCGGCATAATTCTCAATGATTTTCAGGGCAAGAATTTCGTCGTCCAAAGCGATGGCTTTTATCATATTTTTTTAGGTTAAATTAATTTTTAAATCAACTTCATAAGTCAAGACATTGTTAGTAATTGTCAGGGTATGTTTATCAGCATAAACCTGATTGAGATGTTCAATTGTATTTTTTAAACCAACTTTTAAACTGTTTTCGTCTGTAATTTGATGATTGACAACATTATTGAAAACCGTAAAACTTAATATATCTTCCTGAACAATCACTTTCACAGATATTTTCGAATTTTCGGCAGCATTAAAGCCATATTTAAAAGCATTCTCGATAAAATTAACCAAGATAAAAGGTGCAATTTTAAGATTTTTTGTTTCACCAATTTCAGTATAGGTAAAATCTAAACTGCTATCTGTTCTCACTAATTGGAGGGCAATGTAATCCTTTAAATACTCAACTTCTTTACTTAATTCAACAAAATCTTTACTGCTTTCCTGAACAACATATCGCATCACATTAGAAAGTTTCAGAATTCCGTTGGGAGCATCATCAGACTTTAATAAAGCTAAAGAATAAATGGAGTTTAAAATATTAAACAAAAAATGAGGTTGTAGTTGATATTTTAAGTTTAATAATTCGGCTTTGGCTTTTGATCTTTCCAGTTCTTTTTTCTCGTTATTTCTATAAATAAAAAGGGACGACAAAAAGGAAAACAAAAAGGGTAGGAGAGAAGAGAAAATCATCTGATAATAAGAACCATCATTTCTGTGTCCAAAATTTTGAAATGGTTGCTGTCCATCCATCGGCGGAGGAGGCATACTCCCATTTGGCGGAAACATTTCATGTTGAGGCATCCGAATGGGTGAAGCTTGTTGTGAATTCAACAAATTTTCGGAAGTAAAATAATAAGGTAAAAAAACCATGATGATAAAACTTATCACAACACAGATAACAAAAGCTGAATATTTTTTCTTGCTGTAAAATTTAGGAAGAAAAATAAGTAAGTTTAAATAGAAAAATATAATAATTAAAACGAAACGAATAAACTCTCTCTGAAAAGGTGAAACCCTGAAAACAGACAACGTACCATCAAAATCAGGAGAAGAAACTATAGGTATAGTTAACAGCAATGGAATCAGTATAATATGCGGCCATAGTTTTTTCATTAAACTAAAATATAAAAAGTTTAAAGAATATTGGGAATATTAATGCTACTTTTGGTCGAAACAAACTTGATATGAAAAATTTATGGGTCGTTTTCTTTGCTTTAATCGGAACAATAATAAATGCTCAGGATTTAAAAAAAACAGCAAAGGAAATACAGGAAGAAGGTATTGAATTGTATCGAAGTGAAATGGCGAGCTGGTACGGAACAGATGTTTTGAAGGCGAATTATGATAAGATGGAAAATGTAAAAGGATATTTTTCCTACATTGATGGCGGAGTTCCAAAATGTATTTTCTTTTCTGGAAACAGTAAAGTTTTAGCTACAGTTGCGTTTCCTGCCAATTATAATCCTAAAGATGCAAGGATAGATCTGAACGAAAGAGACTTTACGCCGAAAGAATTAGATTATTTCACGATAAGGCAAAACGCGAATGAAAAAGTAAAAACTGATACCATTTTCCAACAATACAATAATACGAGTATGAATTTGATCCCTATTATTGATAAAAATAATGTTAAGAAAGTGTATGCTGTTACCGGACCTTCAGTGGATAGTATCGTTATTTTTGGAAATGATTATCTGATCAGTTTTAATGATAAAAATGAAGTGAAGAATATCGAAAAACTCCATAAAGGAATTATTGTTCAGGGCATGAAAGACGAAAAAATAGAAAATGCAATTTCCGGACTTCATTCTCATGTTCTGGAAAATCACCAGACGATAACGCCTACTGATATCTGTACCTTAATGCTTTACTATAAATTTACTAACTGGAATGATTATTTTATAGTTTCTAAAGACTTTGTAAGTATATGGAATAATAAGTCTAACAATCTTGTTATTATGAAAGAAAAAGATTTTAAAATAATGGCTGAAAGTAGCGAAAAACCTAAAATAAATAAAACTAATATTACTCAAAAAAATTAAGAATAGAAAATTATGCACGAAAAAGCAAAAGATCCTTTGCACGGAAAAAGACTCGATGCTATTCTTGAAGAACTGGTAGAATATTACGATGGATTTGAGAAGTTGGGACAGCAAATTAATATTAAATGTTTCACGGATAATCCGAGCATCAATTCTTCCCTGAAATTTTTACGAAAAACCGATTGGGCAAGAACAAAAGTTGAAAGCCTCTATCTTTATGTACTAAGACAGAAAAAAAAGAACGAACCCAAAAGTGAAAACTAAAAACGCTAGGTTTTAGATACTTCTTTAAATGTATTTCTTCGGTCAATAATTTCAAAAATAGTATATTTGTGCCGTTAATCGTGAAAAAAGCTCACGAAAAAAAGAAAAAATATGACAATTGAAAACAATCATGTTGTAGCTGTAAAGTACATACTTCACACTATCGAAGAGGATGGAAGTAAAATTCTTGTAGAAGAAACAACAAACGAAAATCCACTTACATTCTTATACGGTATGGGAATGATGATTCCTAAGTTTGAACAAAATATCCATGGTTTGAAAGCTGGTGATAAAGCAGCTTTTGTAATTCAGCCGGAAGAAGCTTACGGGGAGAAACAACCGGATGCTATTGCTCAATTGCCAATAGATATGTTTAAAGAAGCTGGAATTCCTCCTGTAGGAGTTATTTTGCCTTTATCTGATAATGAAGGAAATAATTTCCAGGCATTTGTAGTAGAGGTAACACCAGAATTTGTTGTGGCAGACCTTAACCATCCAATGGCTGGTAAAGTTTTAGATTTCCAGGTAGAAATTTTAAATACACGTCCTGCGACAGAAGAAGAATTGTCACATGGTCACGCTCACGGAGTTGATGGAAACGAAGCTCACTAAAATATAATATAAATGTCCGATTTCTTATCGGACATTTTTTTATTCTAAAAATTCTCCACTTACATAAAACCAACGGTTTTGAATCATTTTGAATTTTGATAATTCATGATGAACCTGTTTTTGACCACTTTCGTCAGTATAAAAAGCTTTAAATTCAACTTTGCTGACAGAAGGTTTATCTACAATCTCCAGTTTTGTCCATTCATTGATTTCTCCCCATTCCTGCAAATCTTTTGTATTATGAAATTGTCTTTTGCTTGGAGATGTTGTTTCCATTAAATATTTTCCATTAGGAATAGCAAATGCCGAAAACCTTGAACGCATCAAAGCCTCAGCTGTCGGCGCATTTTTTTCTCCTGTATGATAAGGTTTACAACATTCTTCGTAGGTTTTTCCTGAGCAGCAGGGACAGTTCATTTTTTCTAATTTTAATTTTCAAAATACAAATTTACACGAATATTTTTTCATTAATAACACAAATCCTATATCAATAGGAATGGGCTTTATCCCGTTTAAACAATAAATTAATTCCAATTGGCTTTAGCCAAAACTTATAAATTAATATTTCTCCCACAGATCGCACAGATTTTCACAGATGTTTGCGTTATATTTTATCATAATTAAAAAGATTATGCGCAATCATCTGTGAAAATCTGTGCGATCTGTGGGAAATAAAAAATATCCACCATTTAAAACAAAAAAAGCATCCAAATTAATGAATGCTTTTAAAATTTATTTAATAAATCCTCTGTTTCTCAATAAAGGCTTAATATCCGGATCGTGTCCTGTAAAATCTCTGAATGCCTGATTAAGATCAACAGAATTACCTACAGAAAGAATATATTTTCTGAAACGGTCTCCGTTTTCTCTAGTCAAACCGCCGTTCTTTGAAATCCATTCCCATGCATCGTTATCCAATGTTTCAGACCATAAATAAGCGTAGTATCCGGCTGAATATCCACCTCCCCAAATGTGTGCAAAATAAGGCGTGTGATATCTTGGCGGAACAGTTGCCAATGTAAATCCGTGTTTTGTTAATGATTGTTTTTCAAAATCTAAAACAGGGATTAACTGACTTTCATTTGTCACCGTATGCCAATCCATATCAAGTTCAGCAGCAGAAACCAATTCTGTTGTCATATATCCTTGATTGAATGTTCCTGCTTTTTTAATTTTATCAACTAAAGCTTGTGGAATAGGCTGTTTTGTTTCGTAATGAAGTGCGTAATTCTTTAAAACAATAGGGTCTAAAGCCCAATGCTCATTAATTTGAGAAGGGAATTCTACAAAGTCTCTTGGCACATTTGTTCCTGAAAGCGATGGGTATTTTTGACTTGCGAACATTCCGTGAATGGAGTGACCAAATTCATGGAAAATAGTCGAAACATCATCAAAACTAATTAATGAAGGTTTTCCCGGAGCAGGTTTCTGATAATTATAACAGTTTACAATTACCGGTTTTGTTCCTAATAAATAAGACTGCTCAACGAAATTACTCATCCAAGCCCCACCATTTTTAGAGTCTCTTGTATAGAAATCTAAATAATAGATGGCAATAGATTTTCCGTCATGGTCGAAAACTTCGTACGTTACCACATCAGGATGATAAACCGGAAGATCTGTTCTCTTTTTGAACGTCAGACCATAGAATTTTTCAGCAGCGAAGAAAACCCCTTTTTCCAAAACAGTTGTGATTTCAAAATAAGGTTTAATTTGATTTTCATCTAAATCGAATTTCGCTTTTCTTACCTGTTCAGCGTAAAAATTCCAGTCCCAAGGTTCAACTTTGAAACCTCCTTTTTGCTGATCAATAAGATCTTGAATATCTTTTGCTTCACGTTTTGCTGTTTCTACCGCCGGAGTTGCAATTTGGTTCATTAAATTGGTTGCAGCTTCAGGCGTTTTTGCCATTTGATCCTGCAATTTCCATTCTGCAAAGCTTTTCTTACCTAAGATCTGAGCTTTTTTAAGTCTTAATTTTGCTAATTTTTCAATAGTTTCTCTGGTATCATTTCCATCACCTTTTTCAGCTCTTAACCAAGAAGCTTTAAATAATTTCTCTCTCGTTGCTCTGTTGGGAAGGTTTTGCAACAAAGGTTGCTGAGTTGTATTTTGTAAAGCTAAAAGATATTGACCTGGTTTTCCAGCAGTTTTTGCATCGGTTGCTGCGGCAGCGATTTCGTCAGCGGAAAGTCCGTCCAATTCTTTTGCATCAGAAAAGAAAACTCCACCTACTTTTCTAGCTTCCAATAATTTATTTGAATATTGAGTAGAAAGTGAAGCCAATTCTTGGTTTACCTGCTTTAATTTTTCTTTATCCGCTGAAGAAAGATTGGCTCCTGCAATTTCAAAGTTTTGTTTGTAAAATTGTACCAATCTTTTACTTTCAGGATCTAAACCATCTTCTTTGATTGATTTTATTCTTTTGTAAAGATTATCATTCAAATACATTTTATCAGAATGTGCAGCAAAAATTGGAGCATATTCTTCATCTAAAGCCTGTAAAGTTGGGTTCGTATTCGCACTTGTAAGGTTTGAAAATACAATAACCGTTCTTTTCAACACTTCACCGCTTTTTTCTAAAGCAACGATTGTATTTTCAAAAGTCGGAGCTTCAGGATTGTTGGCAATTTTTAAAATTTCAGCGTCGTGCTGTTTTAATCCAAAATCAAAAGCAGGTTTAAAATGTTCATTTTTAATTTTATCAAATTCTGGAGCTTCATATTGAAGTTTGCTTTTTTTCATAAAAGGATTTGATGAAAGAGAAGCGTCCGGTACAGGAATTTCCTGTTGATTATCGGTTTTTTTCATTGTAGTACAAGAGTAATTAAATGCTAATGCAGAAATTAATAATACCGATGTAATATTTTTCATAAATTAGTTGTTATTAAAGTATAAAGATATTAAAAACTTAATGTATAAAACGGTAAACATGAAATCAACAACTATTTTTATTTTTTCGGCCTTCGTCTTATTGTCCTCTTGTAATGATAAACATGAGAGAAACAGAGAAGACAAAAGCAATTGGGTAGATAAGGTAACCAATAAAGACCACGGCCCAAGCAAGGAAAAACAATATACAGGTGATTTTGATGAAATCGAAGTTTCTCAAGCTATCAGTGCTGAAATTATAAAATCTGAAACAGAAAGAGTAGTGGTTTACGCACCTGCCAATATCATAGATGAAATATTAATTGATAAAATCGGAAGTAAAGTACACATTCATTACAAATCCGGAATCAGAGTAATGAACGGGCATAATGTTAAAGCTAAAATTTACGTTAAAGATTTCTCTAAACTGATTGCTAATTCTGCAGCAAGTATTACAGTAAACGACAAATTTACCCAAGAAAAAACAGATATCGAGGTATCAAGCGCAGCAAGTGTGACTGGAGATTTAGAAGCTAATAAATTTGAAATTTCCGCAGACAGCAGCAGTAGTTTTGAGGGGAAAATCTGGGCAGTTGATTTAGATGTAGAAGCATCTTCCGCAGCAAGTATCAGTATTTCTGGAAAGGCTAAAAATGTTGATCTTAGTTCTTCTTCGGGAAGCAGCCTTTCTGCAAAAGATTTTATTGCCGACAATCTTAAAGTTGATGCTTCAAGCGGTGCAAGCGTTGAGGTAGGTGCAACATCAAGCATAGATGCAGAAGCTTCATCAGGCGGAAGTGTAAATGTTTACAAAAAAGGAAATGTTACAGACATCAAGAAAGATGAAAGCAGTGGCGGAAGCGTTACTATTCAATAAAAATTAAACAAGAGGTTCTTCATCTTCATCATCTGTGGATGAGGAGCCTTCCCAGTTTTTATTATCAAAATTAAGATTATCAAAAGCCAATAATTCCTCCTCTCGCTGGAGGATTTCTTTTGTGGTGAAAAGAAGAATTTCATCATCCTCTTTTGCTTTTGCTAACCTTCTGATAGACGCTTTATCTATTGCCATAAATCTCTGCCCGAGACGTCTTGCAGCATACTTTCTCATTCCTGTTTCATGAAGAACATCAACGGCCATATCAACGGCAGTTCCCAATGTTTCGCGGTAAATATTATCAATCCCGTTATTGAGATAATTGTAGGCGTCAATTCTGTTTTTTGCTCTCACAAAAATTTTCACATCCGGATAATGCTCACGTACAAGATCTGCAATGAATTTGTTATCATCAGCATCATCAAGACATAAAACCAAAACTTCGGCGTCTTCAATTCCTGCCGCTCTTAAAATCGGAATTCTCGTGGCGTCACCGTAATATACTTTAAAACCATAACTTCTCAGAAGCTTCACACGGTCAGAATCTCTGTCCAAAACGGTTGCCGTAACTTTATTGGCTTTCAATAATCGACCAACGGTACTTCCAAAATGGCCAAAACCAACAATGATGATCTTCTTTTGAGTAATATCATTGTCCAGAATATTAAAAGCACTTTCTTCCTCAGGAATTTCTTTGATGAATTTTGGCGTAAGAAATTTATCATTAATAATTAAAAGGAAGGGTGTAATACACATCGTAATCGCTGTAACAGCCATCATTTGTGCATTAAGTTCCGGACTTAAAAGATATAAATTTGAGGCGTAATTAATTAAGACAAAAGCAAATTCTCCAACCTGAGAAAGTGCAAAAGCATAAAATAAAGTTTGAGGAGTATCTATTTTGAAAAATTTTCCAATAGCGTATAAAACTAAAAATTTCACCGCTAAAACTGCAAAAACAGTACTGAAAATAAAGAGCGGATCTTGTTGAATAATATTAAAATTCATCGTAGAACCCACACTCACGAAAAAGACAGCAAGCAATAACCCTTTGAAAGGATCGATCTGAGCTTCCAATTCATGACGGAATTCACTGTTGGCCAACATCACTCCTGCAAGGAAAGCGCCTAATGCGGGAGATAATCCAATTGCAACCATTAATTCTGAAACTCCGATTACTAAAAATAGGGAAGAGGCAGTCAATAATTCCGTCATTCCTGATTTTGAAACATATCTTAAAAATGGAACGAAAACATATCTACCCAATAAAATCAAGATTACAACACCCAGAATTACAGTTCCTGCTTGCAACCATTCCGGAAGTTTCTGAATTAAAATTTGGACTTCATTATCGTTGTGTCTTGCTTTATAATTCGCAATAATCGGTAAAATTGCCAAAATTGGAATTACCGCAATGTCCTGAAATAGCAGGGTGGAAAACGATGCTTCACCCGCCAGAGTTTTCAGGTTGTTTTTTTCCTGTAAAGTCTGTAAAACAATAGCTGTGGAAGACAGTGCAAAACACATCGCAATGGAAATCGCTTTATCAATTCTCCAGCCAACGCTTATGAAAACTAGAAATAATAGTGAGATTGTAAGCAACATTTGTGTGAGCCCCAAACCGACTATTTTCTTTCGCATTTCCCAGAATTTTCTGGGTTCCAGTTCCAATCCAACCAAAAATAAAAGCATAATTACGCCGAATTCACTGGCGTGCATGATGCCATTAACATCCTTTCCTGTCAATCTTAGAACGTATGGGCCAATGATAATTCCTCCAAAAATATAGCCGATCACAGAACTTAACCCCAATTTCCTAGCCAGCGGAACCATAATGATGGCAACGCCTAAGAAAATTAATGTGTTCATTGCTAAGCTGGATTCCATATTTTTTATTGATTCAGGAGTTCTACAAATTCTTTTTTATGTAAAATGATCTCTTTTTTTGAGAGTTTATTGGCTTCGTAAACGATTTTGATGTTTTTAATATCAGCTTTGAAAACATTCAACGAAACAATCAAACCGCTAATGAGTTCATCAATGGTATATTTATAAGTTCCTGTTTTGGTAAAAGATCTTTCTTTTCCACCTGTAGTTACAAGGATGTAAACTTCTTTGCCTTCCAGTGGATTGTTTTCGCCTTCTTTCAGCCAGTCACGGTCAAAAACTTCATCAACCCATAATCTCAATAAAGGCGGAATTCCGAACCAAATAATCGGGAATTGGAAAATAAAGCGGTCATAATTTTTCAACCGTTTTCTTTCTCTGAAAGCTGCAATATGAAAATCAGGATATTCTTCGTAAAGATCTCTAAGGGTAAAATGTTGGTGACGAACATAGAAATTAATGAGCTCTACATTTGAGTTTGAGTGCTCTAAATAAGGATGCGCAAAAACTACCAACGTCTTCTTCATAAAACCTGTTTTCAGTAAATATAATGAAAAAATATTGAATAAAAGACGTTTTTATAGGGGTTTTATTAACTTTTCGATATGTAAAATTGAATTTAATGTTAATATAAGACAAAGAAACGTCTTATTTTTAGAATTTTAAATAAAAAAATAAATGGCGCGAGCGAAGCGAGCGTCAAAGCAGATAGTATTAGCGATGTCATGCTGAGCCTGTCGAAGCATCTTAAAATCAGAATATTTAATCTTAAATAAACTAAACTTCTTAATAAAAATCTTAATGGTTTAAATTCAATCATAAAAAAATCGGCCAAATAATGACCAATCCTATATTTTGTTTAAAGATATTTTTAATTTACCATCCACCTGAAGCACCACCGCCTCCAAAACTTCCGCCACCGCCGAAGCCTCCAAAACCGCCACCTCCGCCGGAACTTCCACCTCCAAAGCCACCGCCTCCAAAACTTCCCGGGAAAGGAAAGAATCCACCCGGATAATTGCTGCGACCTCTTCTGGAGAGAATTACGTCGTCATCGTCATTGTTTCCGCCTCTTCCGCCACCTTTATTTCCGAACAAAATGATGAGAATGATAAAGATAACAAATGCAATGAGCAGTATTTTTAAAGTACTTCCGCTTCCTCCACTTTCTGGAGCAGCAGGTTTAAATTTCCCCTGCACAGCTTCCATAATAGCTGAGGTACCACGATTGATACCTTCATACCATTGTCCTTGTTTGAAATTGGGAGTGACGATATAATCTAAGATTTGCCCGGCAACGGATGCTGTTAAATATTGTTCAACCGCTCTTCCTTGCTGGATAGACATCGTGTGATCTTCCGTTGCAATTAAGAAAACTACACCATTATCAACGCCTTTTTTTCCGATTCCCCATTTTTCGCCAAACATTGTTGCCAGAAAATTCACATCTTCTCCTTTTGAAGAACGAATAATAATAACTTCAATCTCTGTTGAGGTAGAATCTGCAAACTTTATAAGCTTGTTATTAAGCTGATCTTTTTCCTGTTGACTAAGGATATTAGCTTCATCAAAAACAGGATACAAAACCGCAGGCTTTGCAGGAATAGTATATTGCGCTGATACAAAACTGTAAAAGCAAATCAATAAAAATGAAAATACTATTTTAAGAGAACGTAATCTCATTAGAAAGTTGGTTGGGGTTTTCTCCTTTTACGGGAAAATGTTTTTTTAGTTCAAGACCTGTTTCCAGAATGGCACTTTTTAATGCCTTATGATAATTTCCTTTTGCAAATTCAGACGTAATATAATCGTGCAGATGATCCCAAAAAGATTGATATACTTTATCATGAATTCCAACATCGCCAATAATGGTAAGATATTTTTTTTCGAAATTGACATGAAAAAGCACAGCATTTCTTTCAACAGTTTTATTCTGACAAAGCTTTTTGAAAACTTCAAATGCTGTTTTTGCATTCTGATCTTCGGTTGTAGAGTCTATATGCACCCTAATCTCGCCTGTAGAATGTTCCTCTGCTGATTGAATAGCTTCCACGAGGGAAGCTATTTGCTGATCTGTTAAGAAATTACCCATTATTCTTTGAATGCGTCTGGTGCTTTTTGAGCTCCTGCTTCAGCTTTGAAGTAAGGTTTTTCTTTAAAGTTGGTAAAATTCGCCAAAATATTATTTGGGAAAGTTTTGATTGAAGTATTGTAATCCTGAGCCGATTCATTGTAGTAAACGGTTTCAGATCTTATACTGTTTTCAATCGCAGTATATTCTCTTTGGAAGTTGATATATTGTTGATCTGCCTTTAAGTTTGGATAAGACTCCACAACAGCCATCAATCTGCTTAGTGATCCGGATAATTCTCCTTGTGCTGCTTGGAATTTCGCCATATCAGCTTCAGTCATATTCGTAGGATCGATGTTGATAGAAGTCGCTTTAGAACGTGCTTCAACAACTTTCGTTAATGTTTCCTGTTCAAATTTTGAATACGATTTTACTGTTCTCTCCAGATTCGGGATAAGATTGGCTCTTTTTTGATAAACAGTCTCCACGTTAGACCATTTTGTATTTACCGTTTGTTCTTTGGTAACGAAGTTATTATACCCGCTCTTTCCCCAAAAGAATAGAACAGCAACAATAATAAGAAGAGCAATACCGATCGTTCCGGCGCTCAGGCAACCTTTATTTTTCATAGTTTAATTTTTTTAAATATTTTTTGTGCTAACCAAATATACAAATTATGTGCTAATTTTGCAGAAAATTATTTTAATGACAACAATAGTGGTGGCAATGGGAGAGAAGAATGAGATTGGTTTTAATAATCAGTTGCTTTGGCATCTTCCAAAAGATTTAAAACATTTTAAGGATCTTACATCGGAGCATCCAATTATTATGGGAAGAAAAACATATGAAAGTATCGGGAAACCTCTTCCTAATCGTACTAATATTGTTATTTCAAAAAAGAAAAACTGGTTTGAAGAAGGAATTTTAATTGTTGGAAGTATTAAAGAAGCCGTAAAATTCGCTAAAAAAATCGATGAAAATGTTTTCATTATCGGTGGCGGAAATATTTATGAGCAAACAATAGATTTAGCAGATAAATTAGAAGTTACTCTAGTGAAAGCTGATCTGGAAGCCGATACCTATTTCCCTAAAATTGATGCTAAGGTTTGGAAAAAAACAGAAGAGGTATTTCATGAAAAAGATGAAAAAAATCAATATGATTTCTATTTTCAGACATTTGAGAAAATTAAGAGAGAATAGTTATAGAAATTCTAACTTCTAACTTCTAACTTCTAGCTTCTAACCTCTAAATTATTTATCTTTGCACTTCTAAATTTTAATAATGAATAAGTACATAAAAATTGTAATTGCAGCCCTTCTTATTATCGCAGGTCTTTATCTGATGATCTTTACAAGAAGTTTAGGATGGGGAATTGTAATATTTCTTCTTGCAGCATTGCCTATTTTTCTTTTCCTTAAAAATGAATATATCCTTTTGGCATTCTGGCAATTAAGAAAACAGAATATGCAAAAAGCAGCAAACTATTTAACTGGTATTACCAATTATCAAAGTCAGCTTCACAAATCTCAGTATGGATATTTCCATTATCTGCAAGGGTTGACATTAGCTCAGGATCACCCTACAAAAGTAGAGCCTCTAATGAAAAAAGCGTTGGAATATGGTTTAAACATGAAACATGATAGAGCAATGGCGACATTAAATCTTGCTGCGGGAGCGATTTCTAAAGGAAGAAGACAGGAAGGTCAAAAACTGCTGGAAGAAGCAAAAAGATTGGACACTGCAGGAATGATGACGGATCAGATCAAAATGATGAAAGATCAGTTGAAAATGCCTACAATGCAAAAGCATATCCACAATCCTAATATGAGACAAAGAGGAAAATTCTAATTGAGAATTTGCTTAATAAATATAAATGCACTTGATTTTTTCAAGTGCATTTTTTATTTTGAATGATTAATTTCAATATGTTTCGCGACATCACTAATACTATCTGCTTTGACGCTCGCTTTGCTCGCGCTTTTCTTTCATTCTGAGAAACAAATTTCTTAATATTCTTCACTTCTTAATTAAAATCTTAATGGCTTGAATCTACATTTCCGAACTATGGTCATGTCCATAAAATTTCGGAATCTGCCAATGGTATTTTACTGCCAATGTTCTTATTCCTACAATTAATAAAATGGTGAAAATCTGTATAAAAGTATAAGAAAGATTCGTGAATTTTGTCATTAATAAAAATGCAGAACCTCCAACAATACAAGCTGTAGCATAAATTTCTTTCCTAAAGATCAATGGAATTCTATTCAGCAAAATATCCCGGATAATACCTCCGAAACAACCAGTAATTGTCCCAAGTCCGATACATATTAAAGGATGAATATCCGCATTCAAACCTTTCTGAACTCCGATTATAGTGAACAGTCCCAATCCGAAACTGTCAAAAATAAATAAAGTCACCTTAAAGTTTTTCTCCAAAGATTTAAATATCATTGAAAAAATACTTGTAATGATAATCACGGCACAAGTCAAAAGATCGTGCATCCAAAAAACCGGAATATCCAATAATAAATCTCTCACAGTTCCGCCTCCAACCGAAGTTACGAAGGCTATAATAAGTACACCAAACGGATCAAGACGTTTTTGCATCGCTGCAAAACTTCCCGACATCGAAAAGGAAATCGTTCCGAGTACTTCTATGGCAAAATTGAACTGTTCGTGCATATCGTATAGGTGATAAATGATAATTAATGAATGATTTCTTCATAAGCAAATTTTCTACCATTGTATCAATTATCATTTATCGCTTATCAATTATTTTATTTTTTTCGGAACCCTTACAGCTTCGGGAACTAACAATTCATACTCGCCGCTGTGATTGATAATTTCCCTCACAATGCTGCTGCTGATGAAAGATTTTCCTGATGAAGTTAATAAAAATACGGTTTCCAGTTTTTTATGAGCTAAAGTTCTGTTGGTGTGGGCAATTGCTTTTTCGAATTCAAAATCTGCGGGATTTCTTAGTCCTCGAAGAATGTACTGAGCATTTTTTTCAAAGCAAAAGTCAACCGTTAAGCCTTCAAAATAATCTACTTCAACGTTTGGAAATTCGGCAACGGAATTTTGGATGAATTCCATTCTTTTTTCCAACGGGAACATGTATTTCTTTTGAGAATTTTGTCCGATGGCAATGATTAATTTATCAAAAAGCGGAGCCGCTCTTTCTATAATATCATAGTGTCCTAAAGTGATAGGATCAAAAGATCCCGGAAAAACAGCAATTTTCATGCGTAATTAAATTATAAGTTATGAGTTATCAATTAAGAGGTGAAAAATCATTATAAATTTCTAATCTCTATTATCTAACCTCTAATTTCTATTTTTATTTAATGCTTTTTCAACTTCATTTCCACAAAGATCTGTGATAGAAATTCCGTAGATTTTTGCCTGTTGAGGAAGAATACTTGCCGGAGAAAACCCTGGATTTGTATTCATTTCCAACATATAAGGAATACCATCCATCAAAATAAACTCACTGCGCGAAAAGCCGCTCATTCCTAGAGAATCGTAAGCTCTTTTTGATATTTCTTCGACTCTTTTTGTTGTTTCGGCATCAATTCTTGCAGGGGTAATTTCTTCAGAAGCACCTTCATATTTTGCTTCATAATCGAAGAATTCATTTTGAGGAACAATTTCTGTAATTCCCAAAACGATGGTTTCACCTTTAAAATCAATCACACCTACAGAAACTTCCATTCCGTCTAAGAAACTTTCAATTAAAATTTCATCATCTTCTTTAAAAGCAATCTCGGTTGCTGCAATTAATTCAGACTTTTCTTTCACTTTAGAAATTCCTAGAGAAGAACCGGATTGATTAGGCTTAACAAAAACAGGAAGTCCCAATTCATCAATGATCTTATCGACATTAATATCTTCTCCTTTTCTTAAATAAACACTTTTCGCAGAAGGAATTCCATATTTAGACAATACCGCTAACGTATCTTTTTTATTAAATGTTAAAGCACTTTGGTAAAAATCACAGCCTGTATAAGTCTGTCCGATGGCGTCCCAATATGCTTGTAAAATTCCATTTTCGCCCGGAGTTCCATGGATAATATTAAAGCAAACATCAAATTTTAGTTGCTCATTATTATCTAATGTTACGGAGAAGTCACCTTTATTGATGGCATATTTTTTATCATTTTCACCTAAAAAATACCACTCATCTTTAAGAATGACCACTTTATATACATCATAGAGGTCTCTGTCTAAAGAATCATAAATTAATTGACCGCTTTTCAGGGAGACAACATATTCATCTGAATAGCCTCCCATAACTACGGCAACAGTTTTTTTGCTCATAACCATATAGTATCAATTAGGGCAAATTTAATGATTTTATACAATGCAATAAGGGAAATTCGGAAAATTTGAAATCAAAAATGAATTGTGTTAAATAAAAAGGACTTTCTAAAATTATTAATTATATTTGCCGTTATAATTAAAGTCTTTTTAAGTATGCTTAAATCACTTTTCAATTGGAAAGTTTTACTGAACTTATTAGTAGCCATCGCAGTTTTTGTTGGGTTGGTGTGGCTTACGTTTCGTTGGTTAGAATACCATACGAAACATGGTCAGGAAACTCCGGTTCCAAATGTTGTCAATAAATCTGTATATGATGCTGTTAAGATATTAGAGGATGCAGGTTTAGAATATTCTGTAGACAGTGCTACGTATGATCCTAAATATAGAGCTTTTCAGGTTCTTAAAATGTCTCCATTTGCGGGCTCTCGTGTAAAAGACGGTAGAGCTATTGAATTGAGAGTAAATCCTAGAACTTGGGCACCTGTTGCGATTCCTGATGTTATCAATAAATATTCAGGATTAGCCTTCCAGAGAATAACTCAGGTTGGATTAAAGGTTGGAGATACTATTTTTGAACCAAGTATTCAAAAAGATGCTATTATTCGAGTTTTATTCAAAGGAAATGCAGTAAAACCGGGAACATTGATTCCTAGATTCTCAACGATTGATGTTGTCGTAGGTTCAGGACCTATGAGAAATATCTCAATACCAAATGTGGTAGGATTAACCGTAAAAGAAGCAAGAGGAGTTATTGCAAGAAGTATGTTTGAAGTTGGTCTTGTAGAGCATGAAGACGGAAGCAAAGACGAATCTGATATTATTTATTATCAAGATCCTGCTTCGGGAGATGTCAGGGATCAGGGAATGCAGATAGATCTCTGGGCAAGTAAGAAAACTCCGGCAGAATTAAGTGCTAAAATTGAACAGTTAAATTCGATATACCGTATGAAGGTTGATACATTATTACCTCCTGTACGTTACGAAGAAGTTCCAAATTATCAGTCAGCTCCGGAACCTGTACCTGTTGCTCCGGCGCCTGTACAAAGAACGGAACCTGTGAAGACAGAACCTAAACCGGCAACTACAAAACCTGCCGCTTCTACAACTGAAAATAAACCAAAAACTTCCGCAAGCACAACTAATGCGAATACAGGAAGTAATAATAAAACACCGGCTGCAAGTGCAACACAGCAACCTGCTCAAAAGCCGAAAGCTAAAAAAGTAGTCGTAGAATAATACCTACTTATTATAAAAATTAAGGCTTCAACTTTCATAATGTTGAGGCCTTTTGTGTAAAAAAATAAAACAATGACAGAAGATAACGAAGATTTTTTAGATGAAGAATTATTAGATTCCAACAGTATTGATTCTATTGATATTGATGAGGAAAATAGCGGGTTGTATGAGCATCTTAATCTCACTGTTGATAAAAAGCAAGAACCATTAAGAATAGATAAGTTTCTATTAATTTATCGTCAGAATTCTTCACGAAATAAAATCTCACAAACCTGCAGAGCCGGAAATGTTGTCGTAAACGGATTACCGGTAAAACAAAATTATCGTGTGAAGCCGGGAGATCAGGTTTCTGTGTTGCTTGCGCATCCTCCAAGACTAAATGTTATTGTTCCGCAAAATATTCCTATTAATATTATTTATGAGGACGATGATCTTGTGGTGGTAGATAAAAACCCTGGGATGGTTGTTCACCCCGGATTCGGAAACTGGGACGGAACTTTAGTAAACGCTCTTGCTTATCATTTTGAACAAAATAATGAAAAATCTGATCTCGACAGAGTAGGATTGGTTCATAGAATTGATAAAGATACTTCAGGGTTATTGGTTATTGCCAAAAATGAATATGCTTTAAGTTTCCTTGCCAAGCAATTTTTTGAAAGAAAAACCAAAAGATTATATTGGGCTTTTGTGTGGGGAAATGTGAAGGATGATGAAGGAACAATAACCGGACACATCGGAAGACATCCTAAAAATAGAATGCAAATGCACACCTATGTAGACGGAAGCCACGGAAAACACGCTGTAACCCATTATAAAGTCCTTGAAAGATTTAAGTATATGACTTGGGTGGAATGTAAATTAGAGACAGGAAGAACCCATCAGATAAGAGCGCACTTCAAACATATCGGTCATACGCTCTTTAATGACGAGAGATATGAGGGTCATACGCCTTTGAGAGGAGTTAATCTACCTAAGTATAAGCATTTTATAAAAAACGTATTCGAGGTTTTACCCAGACATGCGCTTCATGCCCACACTTTAGGATTTATACATCCAACTACCAAAAAGGAATTGTATTTTGAGAGCCCAATGCCCCAAGATATGACGGATGCTGTAAAAAAATGGAGAAATTATTTAGAAAACTAAAAATATATTGAGAATTTTTTTATATTTGTTGAATTGAAATCAAGATTTGTTATGAGAAAACTATATGCTATCGTGTGTTTGGCTCTTTTGTCAAATGCATATAAAGCACAAGAAACATTACCATACTATCAACAATATCTTTTGGATGGTGAGTTCCTGTTCAACCCTGCACAATACGGTAAAACGGACTATGTTCAGCTTAATCTTAACTACCAACAACAATTTTCAAAGTTTAGCGAGTCTCCAAACGTACAGTCTGTGGGGATCAACGCGAATATCTTTGATAGAGTAGGTGCTGGTATTTCTGTTTTTAGAGATAGTAATGGACCTATCTCGGCTGGGGGTATTACAGCTGGTGCTTCATATTTCATTCCTCTTAGCAGTGAAGGAGACAGAAAAGATCAATTCTCTTTCGGTACAAGCGTAAGCTTTTACAATATGAATTTTGATTACTCAAAAATTAATACTGAAGATGCGTCTGACCCTCTATTACAGGGTAGTGAGAGTAATATTTTTATGGCTTATGCCAACTTTGGGGTAGCAGCTACCTATCACAATATCTTTGCAGGCGTTTCTGTAAACGATATCGCATTAACGAATGATGAATCTATCATCAACGGTCGTGAGCCTTCTCCAATCAAATTCTTCTTAAACTTAGGATATGACTGGCATTTTGCAGACAACATGTATGTAACACCATCTGCATTAATCAACCTTAATACAAACTCTACAAGAACAATTGATTATAACTTGTTGGCAACTTTCTTCAACGACATCAATTCATTCTCTTTTGGGGTTAACTATAGATCTGTTCAGAATAGATTCGATAGCCAACAGTTAAGTATTTCTCCAATCGTTAAAGTAAGATTTAACAAATTTATGATCGGAGCTAGTTACAACCTTGGATTATCTGATATTCAGGAATATGGAGGGAATAGCTTCATGATCGGTCTAGGTTATAATTTTGATAACTTCATTAATCATAGAGGTTATAGATATTAATCAATTTAATTTAAATAAATTTGAGCTCTGATTTTTTCAGAGCTTTTTTTATGATTTATATTCACATCCCGTTCTGTAAGCAAAAATGCAGCTATTGCAACTTTCATTTTTCAACATCTTTAAATTTTAAGGATGAAATGATTGCTGCAATGAAGAAAGAAATCTTTTTAAGAAAAGATGAACTGCAGAATAAAAACCTACATTCCCTTTATTTTGGTGGTGGAACGCCTTCCATTCTCTCTGTTGATGAGATCAATTCTATGATCGATGAGGTGTTAAAACATTTCAGTTTTGAAAAAGATATTGAGATAACTTTGGAAGCTAACCCCGATGATTTAGATAAAAACTTTTTAAAAGGATTATCAAATTCTCATATTAATAGATTGTCGATCGGAACTCAAAGCTTCTTTGAAGAAGATTTAAAGCTGATGAATCGTGCACATAATGCTTCCGAAGCCGAAAGTTCTATCAAAAGAGCTCAGGATTTTGGCTTTGAAAACTTAAGTATTGACCTTATTTATGGTTCACCAACCTCCAATCTTGCCATCTGGAAAGAAAATTTAAACAAAACAATCGCGTTAGAAGTTCCTCATATTTCTTCTTACGCGCTAACAGTTGAGCCAAAAACAGCGTTGGAAAACTGGATCTCGAAAGGAAAAGTTGCTAATCCAAAGGAAGAAGAGCAAAATGAAGAGTTTTATTACCTCTCAGATTTCCTAAAAGATAATGGTTTTGATCATTATGAGGTGTCCAATTTCGCTAAACCTGGCTTTTATTCAAGGCATAATTCTGCGTATTGGAAGTATAAAGAGTACTTGGGAATCGGGCCATCTGCACATTCTTACAACGGTCATGATGTCAGAAGTTGGAATATTGCCAACAATCAGCAGTATATTAAGAAATTAAACTCAAATATTTTAGCTAAAGAAACCGAAATTCTATCTCAGGAAGATCAATTTAACGAAATGATCATGATTGGTTTAAGAACAATTTGGGGTGTAGATCTTGAAAGTTTGAATAATAAATTCTCAAATAAGATTTTAGATACGTTTCAAAATGATATTAAATCTAAAGTTTCTGACGGTATTTTAGTAGTTGAAAACAATCATCTTAAAATTCCTGAAAAACATTGGTTTATGGCGGATGGAATTGCTTCGGATTTGTTTGTAGTTTAGATTGGAAGTCAGAAGTATGAAGTTCGGAGAGTAGTTTGTCAAAAACTTCCAACATCCAGCTTCCAGCATTCAACAATTTCACTATTTTTGTATAAAATTTCAGCTCACTTGAAAACTAAAAAAGTAAATTACTCGCATCTTTCAGCAAAACAGCCTATCGGAATTTTTGATAGTGGGGTTGGAGGATTAACGGTTGCTAAAGAAATAAAAAGGCTTCTTCCAAATGAAGACCTTATCTATTTCGGAGATACAAAACACCTTCCGTATGGTGAAAAATCAAAGGAAGCGATCATCGAATATTCTACAAAGATCACCAACTTTTTGTTGGCTCAAAATTGCAAAGCGATTGTAATTGCCTGTAACACGGCGACGGCGAATGCTTTGAATGAAGTGATGCAATCTGTTGCCGGAAAAGTTCCTGTGATTGATGTAATAAATCCTGTTGCTGAAAAAGTTTCGTACGAAATTCATAATAACGTTGGAGTTATTGCTACAAAAGCAACGGTGAATTCAGGTTTGTATAAAAAAAGCATCAGAAAGCATAACAAGTGGATCAAAGTTGATGAACTAGCAACGCCTTTATTGGTTCCGGCTATTGAAGAGGGCTTTAAAAATCATCCGATTACACATGCAATTATTTATAATTATTTAAGCAACAGTAAATTAAAAAATATTGAAACATTGATCTTAGGATGTACGCATTATCCTTTGTTGATTGATGAAATCAAGCAATATTACGGAAACCGAGTTCGTGTAATTGATTCTCCGAATATTGTTGCCAATCATTTGAAAATCATTTTAGATAAATATAATTTGTTGAATGAGAGTAATCCAAAACCAAATTATCATTTTTACCTATCGGATCTCACCAAAAACTTTGAAAAAATCTCAAAAAAGTTCTTCGGAAAATCTATTGATTTAGAATTTAAAGTATTATAAAAACAAAAAAGCTGTCTCAATTTGAAACAGCTTTTATTGTAATTAAAATTCAAGGATAACTTTTTCAGCTTTTAATCTTTTCTTTGGATTTAATTTAGGCTGATTGCTGTCTTCTTCGGATCTTTCTCCAATAGCAACGGCAAACAAGGTTTCGTACATGTCATTTTTTAAGATGTCATCATACTTTTCTGGCTCAATTCCTTCCATCGGAGTGGAATCAATTCCCATATCAGCACAAGCAGAAAGAAAAACTCCCAGAGACAGATAAACCTGATGTCCAAGCCATGATTTTATAGCTTCTTCACCTTTTGGTTTTACAAAGTTTTTGTAATAATTGATAGAACCTTCGGGAAGATTTTCCTCAATCTGCTCTTCAAAATCTTTAACGTTTTTGATTACCTGAAACACAACCAATTGACTGCTGTCTACAATTTTCTCTTTGTTAAAATAAGAAGCTTCTGCCAATTCAGTTTTGATTTCAAGATTATTTACAAACACAAAATTCCATGGCTGACTGTTGATGGATGACGGACTCAGATTTAAAATTTCTTTCAATTGAGCTATTTGTTCTTCACTTATTACTCCTTGAGGATTGTATTTTTTTACAGTATACCTCGTTTTCATTTTGTTTAAAAAGTTCATAATTTTATACTATCATTTTTATAGTTACAAAATTAATTTAAGTTTATTAACTTTGCAATAACGGTAAAAAATGATAGTATAAATGTATACAGTAGATAACAAGCCATATCCTTGCTGCACCAGCGTCACAATGAGGTTTATAGGCGGAAAATGGAAAGCAGTAATTTTGTTTTATTTAATTGACGGAGCAAAAAGATATAACGAATTGAGGAAATTAATCCCCACAATAACGGAAAGAACGTTAAGTCTTCAATTAAAACAATTAGAAGAAGATAATATTATCGACAGAAAAGTTTTCACAGAAAAACCACCTTTGATGGTAGAATATTCATTAACGGATTTTGGAAAAACATTGCTTCCTGTTTTAACTGAAATTACAAAATGGGGCCAGGATGCGGTAGAAATTTCAAAAAAAATAACCAAGAATTAAATTTCCTGGTTATCTATTTCTACTGTTTCTACAGTATTTGGTTTAAAAAAACTGAAACTCACGTTTCCGTATTTTCTGGTTTCTAAAAAGTTGGGATGATCGAACTTCAGTCTGCTTTGATGTTCAACAATCAGAACACCGTTTTCTTTTAAATATTTGTTATTCAGTACTAAAGAAAGCAGTTCGTAGTATTTTTTTTCTTCCATCTCGAATGGCGCATCAGAAAAAACGATCTCAAAAGATTTTTTATTTCTGAATTTTTTTAACCAATCAAAAGCATCACCTCTCTGAACGCTCACCTGTACAGACATATCAAGCTCTGCGGCGGTGGAATTAAGGAAAGAAGTATGTTTTGGGTTCATTTCTACAGACGTTACGTCTTTGCAGCCTCTCGACGCAAATTCAAACGTAATAGATCCGATTCCTGCAAAAAGATCCAGCACGGAGATCGACTGCATATCATACGTATTTTCTATGATACTGAACAAAGCTTCCTTTGCAAAATCCGTCGTTGGTCTTACATCAAAATTCTTTGGAGCTGCTATTTTTTTGGCTTTCCATCGGCCGGATATTATTCTGTACATTCTTTTAGGGTTTAGGTGATAGGTTTTAGGGATTAGGGAAATACAAACAGAGCTAAGCCCTATATCCTAAATCCTTATCCCTTAATTAAGTATAAAATTCTTATTAGGAATATTATCAAATACAATTTTCAGATTCTTTACAAATTTCTGTAATTCTGAAATAAAGGTTTCATTTTCAGTGGTTTCTCCGTACGCAAAAAAGCTGGTTTCATTTATTCCAAAACCGATTTTGCTTAAAGTAAACATTACAAAATAAAGAAAATCTACTTCCGAATTTACATCCAGATTATTGTATAAGATGATTTTTTTATTATCAATGGCAAAAAACTCACATTGATTATGATACAAATTGATGTGAATTTCTTTATTATTTTTATTGTTGATCGAATTTAAAAACTTTTCCCCGGAAAAATTAAAATGAACAGGAATCGCCAATTCTTTTATTTTCTTGTAAAAAGTTTTCGGAAAAGTATAATAAAACTGAACCTTGAATTTTTTATTCACAGAAAGCATCAATTCTTCGTTTTCCTTGTCTACAGGAGCGTTGAAAGCAATCAGTTCAAAGCCTGCATCATGCTCTGAAAATCCTTCAGGCATTAGGGTAAAATGATTCAGTGACGAGATTACATGAATTTCGTCAAATCTTTGTTTTATGAGAATATCATCCAGTTGATCAGCAATGAAATTTTCCGGAGTTTCCTCTGTCACGAAATAAGATTTTTCCTCCAAAATGCTTTTATTCTTAGCTATTTGGTAGATCAATCCGTCTTTGGTAAAAAGTAAATTAAGTACGTTCATATTACAATTGTTGCAAATTTAGTGAAATTCTACCATTACCGCACCCGATTGATGATGAAGTATATCTTTATTGTAAAAATCAAGATTACTTTGGCTTTCCAACACATCAAAAACCATTCTTTGAAGAACTCCATCGCCAATTCCATGAACGATTTCCAATCTTTTTAAATTGTTTTTTCTGCAAAAAGTAATGGTTTGTAATAGTTTTTCCTTTTGAATAAACAGTCTTTCGAAACTATCATAATCATTAGGATTTTTAACTAAATTATGAAAATGTAAGTCTAAAACCAAAGCATTATTCTGATGTTTTTTTGAAACAATCTTTTTGGCTTCGGGCTTTCTTACAACTTTAATATTTTCATAAAGATCAGCATTTTTCGGAACTAATTTCTCTTGCGGATATTGATAAGTGAATCCATATTCATCTTTAAAAACCACAGTTTTTCCATGAACGGAAGTCACAATTCCACCTAAATCTTCGTCAACCACAGAAACTTTATCGCCTATCTTCATAATAATTTTTAAATACAAACACAAAAGACACAAATAATATCACGAATTTCAACAAATTTAAATAGTGATATTTGTGAAAGTATTAGTGATATTCGTGTTTAAATATCAAGTTTTTGATCCCAATTCTATAACCTCCAAATCTTTTATTTCTTCACCATCGACCACAAAACGCATCATTGTTCTCATTTTGTGCCAACCCTGTTTTCCGCAAGCTCCGGAATTAAGGTGAAGAAGATCATTTTTTTTGTCATACATCGCCTTTAAAATATGAGAATGCCCTGAAATAAATAATTTCGGAGCTTTTTCTGCAATTTCTTCTTTTGCTAAAGGTGTATATTTTCCGGGATAGCCTCCAATATGGATCATTAAAACTTCCAGATTTTCACAAAAAAATCGGTTTACTTCAGGAAATTCAGAACGGATTTTAGCATTGTCAATATTTCCGTAAACACCTTTTAAAGGTTTAATTTTTTCAAGTTCTTCAATGATTTCGAAACTTCCAAAATCTCCGCAATGCCAAATTTCATCAGCTTGTCGGGCATATTCTAAAATTCGATCATCAATGTAGGAATGAGAATCGGAAAGGAGGAGAATCTTGGTCATTATCTAAAAGTTCTTTCGGTAATATTTTCGTCATATTTTTCCTTGAAAATGGCAACACGTTCTGGGTTTAATTCACCTTCGTTATTGATCACTCTTTCTTTTAATAGCCATTTGATCAACTTTTCCATTCCTTTTCTGGAATTCATAAAATTGGCAATTTTCGAAATATCTGTTGTCTCTACCGTTACTTTTTCAGTCAGAAATTTCAGGATAAAATAATCGTCTTCCATGTATTTGGGAGTTTCGTTATCCATATATTTCCACATTAAAATTTCATCATCATCTTTCATTGTAAAGAAAGAATATTGAAAAACATTAATTTTTTCTGCTTTTAAAATCTGCTTTCCATCAAGAAGAACTTTATCATCCTTTATCACAACTTCTTGCGAGAAATAAAAATTAAAACTGAATATAAATAAAAAGAAAGCTAATAGTTTTTTTGTTGTCATTTTTTAGTGTTTAAATCGAAATGCAAATTTACTCAATAAATGCTGAATTGATTAACTTTGAGAAAATTTTAAAATAATGAAGCATAACTTTTCTTTGTTCTTTATTTTTCTTTCTCTGATGTCTTTTGCGCAGGTTGAAGAAAAAAAACTGGACGAATTGATCCAGAATACGTTAAAAACCTTTGATGTTCCCGGAATGTCTGTCGGAGTGATCAAAGATGGTAAACTAATCTATTCAAAAGGGTTTGGGGTACGTTCTTTAACAACAAAACAACCAATGGACGACAATACTTTGGTGGGAATCGCTTCCAATTCAAAAGGTTTTACATGTACAGCATTGGCGATTTTAGCGGATGAAGGGAAGTTGAACTGGGACGATAAAGTTTCAAAATATATCCCTGAATTTCAAATGTATGATCCTTATGTTTCTCAAAATGTTACAATTAAAGATTTAGTGACGCACAGAGCTGGATTAGGGTTGGGGCAAGGTGATTTGATGTTTTTTCCTGAAGGTGGAAATTTAACGGTGAATGACATTATTCATAACGTAAGATATCTGCAACCTGAAAATCCTTTCAGAACGACTTTAGATTACAATAACATCATGTTTATCGTTGCTGGAGAAGTGATTCACCGAGTTTCAGGATTAAGCTGGTCAGATTTTATCGAACAGAGAATTATGAAACCTGTTGGAATGACATCAAGTTTCGGAAGTTATAACAGAGCAAAAGCAATAACCAATAAAATTGATGCTCACGCTCCTGTAGATGGAAAAGCGATTGCAGTTCCTCACGACTGGAACGAAACAGCCAACGCAGCAGGTGGAATTATGAGCAACATTAAAGACATGACGACTTGGGCAGAATTTTTACTGAATAATTTCACTACAAAAGACGGAAAAAAATTAGTTTCAGATAAAAATGTTCAACAGCTTTGGAGTTTACAGATTCCGGATAAAGTAGCGGCAAAAAGCCCTTATGATACTAGCTTTTACGGTTACGGAATGGGTTGGTTTTTAAGTGATGTTAAAGGTCATAAACAAGTTCAGCACACAGGTGGGCTGATTGGAACGGTAACACAATTTACTTTAATTCCAGATATGAAATTAGGAATTATAGTCTTGACTAATCAACAATCTGGAGCGGCTTTCAATACAATAACCAATACGGTAAAAGATTCTTATTTAGGTGTTGCAGACCGAAATTGGCTTAAAACTTACGGTGAAAGAATGGCAAAAAACGAAGCCGTTTATGAAAAACAAAAGAAAGAAGCTTTTGCGAAATCTGAGTCATTTAAAAAAGATAAAAATCTTCAACCAAAAGCAGAGCAGTTTGTAGGAAGCTATAATGATGTTTGGTTTGGAGATGTAGAAATTTCTCAGCAAGGAAATAATTATAGAATTTCATGCAAAAATTCTCCTAGATTAAAAGGTGAACTGCTTCCATATTCAAATAATTCTTTCATTATTAAATGGGATGACAGAAGCTATGACGCCGATTCTTACATTATTTTTAATTATGATGAAAACGGAAAAGCACAGTCTGCAAAGCTGAAACCTATTTCTGACGTTACCGATTTCAGCTTCGATTTTGAAGATCTGGATTTGAAAAGAAAATAGTGATTTTTAAATATTGTAAAAGCTCCAAAATGTTGGAGCTTTTATTATATAAGAGAAATGGATCCAATTAAATTTTCCCCGGTTCATAAAAGAATAATAATTTCTTATTCGCGCTATCGAATTCTGACCACGAATTGCAGTCGATTTCAAAACCTGCAACACCGCAAGTCGGAAAATGAAAAATATCGTCAGAAATGGAATTCGCAAAGTTAGAAATCCCATTATTATGTGAGAAAATTGCTACGGAATCATGATCGTTATCCAAGTCATAAATTACAGATTCAAAATTTCTTTCCGATGGATTATACAGTTTTTCATCAGTCATAATTTTGATCTGATAAGCTTGATTGAAAATTTTGCACGTATTCAAAGCACGGACAGCCGGGCTCGATACCAGATAATCTATCGAAATTTTATTTGATTTTAAAAATCTGGACATATTCATAGCATCTTCTAACCCTTTGTCTGCCAGAGGTCTGTCAAAATCCTCTGTTTCTTCCGGCCAGTCGCTTTTTGCATGTCTTACAAGGATGAGTTTCTTCATAATTTCGTTTTTGGAAGATTAAAATTATAAAAAAAATAATGGAATGAAACATGATTTATAAAAAAAACTACGTGATGAATAAAATCATTAAAATTTACTAAATTTGCAAACTTATGGGACAGATCCTTGCAATAGACTATGGAAAGGCTCGCTGCGGTATTGCGGCGACAGATGACATGCAGATCATTGCGAGTGGTCTAGACACTGTACAAACTCCAGTTTTAATGGAATTTTTAAAAAAATATTTCACCGAAAACAGAGTAAATGACATCGTTGTAGGGCTTCCTACAGATTTAAAAGGAAATGTTTCCGAGATAGAAACTGATATTCTAAAATTTATAGAAAATTTTAAAAAAGAATTTTCAGAGATACCCGTTCATCGTTTAGATGAAAGATTTACGTCCAAAATGGCTTCGTTTTTTATTTCTCAAAGTGGGAAAAGCAAAAAACAGAGACAGGAAAAAGGATTAATAGATAAAGTAAGTGCAACCATCATATTGCAGAATTTTTTAGAACAAAGAACAAGATGATTTTACCGATAAGAGCCTTTGGGGATCCTGTTTTGAGAAAAGTAGGCAAAGATATAGACAAGAATTATCCCGAATTACAAGAATTGATAGAAAACATGTTCGACACCATGAACAGTGCAAATGGCATAGGATTGGCAGCACCGCAGATTGGTCTGGATATCCGTTTATTTATCATAGATGTTTCTCCATTAGCTGATGATGATGATTATGAGGATATTAAGGATGAATTGGTAAACTTTAAGAAAGTTTTCATCAATGCTAAAATTCTTGAAGAATCCGGAGAAGAATGGAAATTTAATGAAGGATGTCTCTCGATTCCAGACGTAAGAGAGGACGTTAAGAGAAAAAGCAATATCCTTATAGAATATTATGACGAAAATTTCGTTAAGCATACGGAAACTTTTTCCGATATTAGAGCCCGCGTAATTCAACATGAATATGATCATATCGAAGGAACGCTGTTTACCGACCATTTAAGCTCTTTGAAGAAGAAATTGGTAAAAGGTAAATTAACAAAGATTTCTCAGGGTGATGTAAGTATCAGCTATAAAATGAGATTTCCGAAATAGGTAGAGAATAATTAAGTAAAAAAATAATAAACTGCAAAAAGCTGCCACGCTGAGCTTGTCGAAGTGTAAAAGCAGATTGCTACATTTAAAAAAAATAAAATTATGCTGTTAGAAAAAATAATTTCAATCTCTGGAAAACCAGGACTTTACAAATTAGTTTCTCAATTAAGAAACGGTTTTATTATTGAAGATGTTACTACAAAAAAGAAAGTAAGCATTGGAAACTCTAGTCAAGTAAGTTTGCTTGATAATATTGCGATGTTTACGTTTGATAAGGAAGTTCCTTTGTTTGAAGTATTTGAAAATATTGCTAAAAACCAAGATTATAAAGAAACGATTTCTCACAAATCTACTGATGCTGAATTGAAGGATTTCATGGGAGTATCTCTTCCTAACTATGATACAGAAAGAGTTTATGCTTCTGATATCAAGAAATTGGCTCAATGGTACAACATTTTACATAAAGCAGGATACATCACTCCTGAAAGTTTTGTAAAAGCTGAACCAGAAACTTTAGACCCAGTAACAGGTGAAGTAACTTTAACAGATAAAGAAGCTCCTAAAAAAGCAGCTCCAAAAGCTGATAAACCTGCAGCACCAAAAGCAAAAGCGTCTTCTGGAGCAAAAGCAGCTACAAAAAGTACACACAGAAAAATGGGATAGTCAATCTATCTGAATTTTTAAATATAAAGCCTTGTTGAGAGTTTTCTTAACAAGGCTTTTTTTATATTTTAAAATGTTCTTTTGTCTTGAAACAAAAGAACGAAAAATTCAAGACTTGGAAACTTCCACTAAAAATGAAGTCTATTCTCTAAAAATTCTAAAACTTGCGCGAATTCAATATTTGTTATTCGATTATAAATTTGTCTCGCGCTTCAAACAGTAGAATTTTCTTAACGTTCATAGAATTCATTTTCTTAACGTTACAGTTTCCTATGTCGAGAAATATGAAAATTACGCTTAAATTTGTAATACTTTGAATTTTCAAACTATGAATACCAAACAGGAAAAACTAGAAGCTTTCGGAAGATTGTTGGATATTATGGATGATCTGCGCGAAAAATGTCCGTGGGATCAGAAGCAGACGTTAGAATCTCTTCGTCATTTGACTTTGGAAGAAACTTACGAGCTCTCAGATGCCATTTTGCAAGGCGATTTGCAGGAGATCAAGAAAGAATTGGGCGATGTGCTGCTTCATCTTGTTTTCTATTCGAAAATAGGGTCTGAAAAAGAAAGTTTCGATATTGCTGATGTGATTAATTCTTTAAATGAGAAATTAATTTTCCGTCATCCTCATATTTACGGTGATGTAGAAGTAAAAGATGAAGAAGAAGTAAAACAGAATTGGGAAAAGCTAAAATTAAAAGAAGGAAATAAATCTATTCTTGGCGGAGTTCCGAAAAGTTTGCCGAGCTTGGTAAAAGCGTACAGAATTCAGGATAAAGTAAAAGGAATTGGGTTTGAATTTCATGATGCCGAGGATGCGTGGAAAAAAGTAGATGAAGAAATTCAGGAATTTCATGCTGAAACAGATCTTAATAAAAAAGAATTGGAATTGGGCGATGTATTTTTCTCACTAATCAATTATGCACGAATTTCAGGAATTAATCCGGATTCAGCGTTGGAAAGAACCAATTTGAAATTTATCTCAAGATTTCAAAAAATGGAAACTATAGCTTTAGAGAAAAATGTAAAGCTTGAAGATATGTCTCTGGAAGAAATGGACGTTCTGTGGGAAGAAGCTAAACTATTAAATAAAAACTAATGAAAATGTATATGCTTTGTGCGATAAGTTCGCTTTTGCTTGTTGGTTGCAATCCGAAAAACCAAACCGATCAGCCGAAAGAAGATACTTTGAAAGTAGAATTTTCTTTACCTAAAAAATTAAAGGAAGTTTCCGGAATTGCTTTGTCTCAGGATAAAAAGACGATCTGGGCAATAGAAGATCAGGGGAACAAAAATGTTGTTTATGGATTAGATACCCAGGGTAACTTGGTTGCCGATGTTTTGGTTGAAAATGCAGAAAACAATGACTGGGAAGATATTACAAAAGATTCTCAAGGCAATATTTACATCGGAAATTTTGGAAATAATGATAATAACAGACAAAATCTTTCGATCTTAAAATTAGATTTAAAAGATGCTTCCCAAAAAACGGCAAAAGCTGTTCAGACTACAAATTTTCATTATGAAGGACAAACAGAATTTCCTCCAAAAAAATCAAATTGGTTATATGATTGTGAAGCTTTCGTAGAAATGGACGGAAATTTTTATCTGTTCACAAAAAATAGGAGCAAAGGGTTTGATGGCACTTTCTTAGTTTTCCAGGTTCCTAATAAAGAAGGTGATTTTGAAGCAAAATTGATAGGGAAATTGAAGCTCCAGGGAGGTTACAATGATGCTGCCATTACTTCTGCAACCATCAACAGTACAAAAGATAAGATCGTTTTATTGACTCATAAAAATATTCATGTACTTTCCGGATTTACGGCGAATAATTTTAATTCGGCTAAAATTCAGAAAATACCTTTAAACCATAATTCCCAAAAAGAAGCAATTGTTTTTGTTGATGATAAAACATTGCTGATCGCTGATGAAAAGGATAAAAAAACAGGAGGGAATGTTTATAAATTTTCTTTTTAAATTTGTAAAAGCTATTTTTGCCATTATTTTTAACCAATTATGAAAAAAATCTTTTATTTATTATTTGCTTTAAGTGTAATGTCTTGTGGTAGCGATGATATTGTTTCGGAAAATCAGCAACAAACAGCAGACTTATCACCTGAAAAAGCGCTTGTACACTATATGGAATTCCCTAAAATAGTACCATTTAGTCCATCATATTATACATTTAATTATGAGAATGGCAGATTAATAAAAATGACAGGAAAGATTCAAGAATTTAGTAATGTAGGATATTTGTTTTTCCCAGAACCATACCGCACCTTAACTTATAATGATAATAAGGTAGAATTAAAAGATTCAGATAATGCTTATTCAACTGTTATTTATACAATGGAAAGTGATAGACCTAAAAAGTCAGAATTGTATATAGATAATGAGTTGGTAACTACAAAAAGCTATACTTATGAGAGTAATAAAATTATGGTATATGAAGATACATATAATAAGAATAAGGAAGTTTTTATAACTTATCTTTTTGACTCAAATCAAAACTTAATTAAAAGCGAGAAATTAGAAAAGTCGGGAGGTGCTGATAAAACATTAACGACAACAAACTACTCAAATTTTGATCAAGCAAAAAATCCATTTAAGAAATTATCTCTAATAAATGATAATCTTTATGAGAAAAGTTTATCTATCAATAATTATAGGAAGGTTGAAGGAACCGTTTATCAATTTTATAATCCAAATCAGTTTCCTCCTGGATCTTTTAATTCGCAATGGACTTACCAATACGACAGCAACGGGCAAGTATTGTTGTTCCATTCTTTATAAAAACAAAAATCCGCAGAAATTATCTGCGGATTTTTTTATTATTTGTCAAGAAAATTAAAACGTCATTCCCACGCCACCGGAAATTCTTCCGCCATCCGAACCGTAGAAATAATTCAGTCTTGCGGAGAACATTTCTACAACGCTGATCCAGAATCCAACTCCGGCAGATTGATGCCATCTGTTTGAATATTCGTTATCATTCCAAACTCGTCCAATGTCGTATCCAACCAAGACTCCCATGTTGGCAGGGATAATCGTATTCCTTATTCTACCAAAATCCCAACGGATCTCCGAATTGTTAGTAAAATAAGATCTTCCTGAGAATCTGTCGTTTCTGAAAGCTCTCATTCCATTACTTCCACCGATTGCTGCGGCTTGGTAAAATTCAAAATTATTATTGTTGATCCACATGACGTTACTCGAATTGGCAAAGACGAAAATTCCTCTTTTATCAAGTCTGTGATCAATGCCTAAAGTTCCTGTTAATGTTAAAAAGTTTTTATCGAAATTTGAAAGATTGGTTTTCCAGTCGGCATTTACCAAGAATTCTAGCCCTAAAGTAGGGAAAGCATTATTATCTAAATTTTTAAAACTAAAAGTATAGTTTGCTCCTGCGAATTGCTGACTGCTAAAAACTTCAGGTCTTACATCAGGCGACTGATCTACAAAACGGTCATTATTGCTCTGTACTTTATTATTCTCAAAAGTAAGCTGAAATTTATTCTCCAAATTCATCCAGCTTTTCTTAGAAATAGACGGCGCAAAATTGATTTTTGAAATTCTTGCTCTGTTATATTCTCTTTCTACATTTTCTTTATCATATTCATTCTCATTAGATAAGCCGAAGAAGTTTTCTGAAAATCTTGGAGTTGTAAATGAGGCATCCAAATTAAAATCCCAATCAGAAATTGCTTTCTTGAAAATTCCTTTATAGACTAAATTGAATCCACCCGTTGCAGTATAGAAATTAGCTTTCAAACTATGTTTTTGAGTATAAGGATCGCGTATGAAATTATTGACTGTATAATTTGCCAAAACACCGATGATTAAGCCGTCATCAGGATTGTAATCAGCATTTGGATAACCTGCTACGAAATTATATTTCGGGTGTTTATAATTGTAGGTGTTGACATCATAATCATCAGAAATATGTTTTGTTCCTGAGCCTGTGTACGTGTTTTTCTGAGATTTAAAATCATAGATTTTCACTTTACTTCCGTTGGCAACATTGTAAACATCATGATTGTAACCTCCGATCAGCCTAATGTTTATTTTTGGTCTTCCGTCTCCCGAAACTTCATAAATATCATCATCTTCCAAACCGTAG
>Ga0302167_10000071_pt1 | contig 58989 bp, 57 predicted proteins | sample I_Fen_N1_1_FD_193496 | JGI IMG/M metagenome (GOLD analysis project Ga0302167, IMG submission 193496) | Peat permafrost microbial communities from Stordalen Mire near Abisko, Sweden - I_Fen_N1_1 | ecosystem: Environmental > Terrestrial > Soil > Wetlands > Permafrost | place: Sweden: Abisko... | reverse complement strand
TTAATTTATAATTAATTATTCTCTATCCGTTTAATAATCAATGTTATAATAAAGAATTGGTTATTCTATTGCAACAGAATCATCTCCACGACCATCTGCAACCGCATGAATTGTTCCGTTATCATCAATAAGAATCATTTCTGTTCTTCCAATTCGCTTTATATTTTCGATGACATAATTTTTAGCTTTTAACTCTGAAATTGTAGATTCTGGGAAATTATTTTCAACAGAAACTGTTTCGGGAAGCCATTGATGATGAAATTTAGGAGCATTTACGGAAATATTAGCATTCAATTTAAAATCAACCACATCTACAATAGATTGATAAACTGAGGTCGGAATTGTGGTTCCACCAGGAGTTCCAACCACCATATAAGGTTTTCCGTTTTTCAGAATAATTGTTGGTGTCATAGAAGAAAGCATTCTTTTATTAGGTTGAATAGAATTCGCTTCTCCACCCACAGCTCCAAACATATTGGGAACACCAGGTTTTACGGAGAAATCATCCATTTCGTTATTTAAAAAGAAACCTGCGCCTGTTACCAATACTTTGCTGCCGTAATACCCGTTAAGAGTTGTGGTTACTGAAGCAGCGTTTCCATCTTTATCAATAACTGAAATATGGGTTGTCTCGGTTGATTCTTTAGGTTGTTGAATGATTTTTCCAACCTCTGAACTTGGGGTTGCTTTATTAAAACTGAAGCTTTTCCATCTGTTTTTTAAATAATTTTCGGAAATTAAATAAGACGTTTTATCCTCAATAAAATCTGGATCTCCCATGTATTCGGCTCTGTCGGCATACGCTCTTCTTTCTGCTTCTACCATAATCTGTACAGCGGGAGTAGAATTTTGCTGATACTTTTCTAAGTTTTCAAAAGCAGCCATTCTCAACATTTGAGCTAAAAGAACTCCTCCGCTGGAAGGTAAAGGCATCGTGACAACATTACTTCCTTTATAATCGAATTCCAGAGCTTTTCTTTCTGCCACTTTATAGTTTTTTAAGTCTTCTAAAGTGATGATTCCGTTTCCTTTTTTAATTTCAGCAACCAAAAGTTCGGCGGTTTTTCCTTCATAAAATCCTTTGGCTCCTAATTTTTGAATGAGTTTTAAAGTTTCTGCTAATTCCTTCTGTATCAATAGGTCTCCACCTTTCCAAGGAGTTTCTTTTACAAAAAGGATTGTTGATTTATTATGTTTTTGAAAGTATTCTTTTTGAGAATTCAGCATAGCAGCTTCCTGATCTGTAATTGCAAAACCTTTTTCAGCCAAATCAATTGCAGGCTGAATGATTTGATTCATAGGAAGTTTACAGTATTTTAAAGTCGCAAAAAATCCGGCAATACTTCCCGGGATTCCAACTGCTAATCTTCCGTTTTGGGATAAATCTGTGTTTGCTTTACCGTTTTTGTCAAGATACATGTCTCTCGAAGCCTTTTTCGGGGCTGTTTCGCGGTAATCAATAGTAAATTTTTCACCATTATTTTTCGCTCCAACTAAAAAACCACCACCACCGATATTTCCTGCTTGTGGATAAACAACGGCCAGAGCGTATTGTGTAGCCGTGATTGCGTCATAGGCATTTCCTCCCATTTTAAGGATTTTTGCTCCGGCTTCACTGGCTAGAGGATGCGCGGAAACAACGACTCCTTTATTTTTAACCTTAACTTCTTTTACGATGTTGATATCGGTGTATTGTGCTGAAACCGAATGAGAAAACAGAATGATCGAAATAATTAACTTTTTCATTTTTAAAAATTATAATCGAATTTACAATTTTGTTTTAGAATAGGGTCTAAAATTTCTATTTTTGCTTTTGATCATCAAATAAAAAAGTAAAAATGGAATCCTATACGGAAAGAATACTAATTACGGGTGCTTTGGGACAGATCGGCACCGAGCTTACGAATAGACTTGTTGAGATCCACGGTGCAGAAAATGTAGTGGCTTCTGGACTAGACAGGTGGCAAAAAGGCATTACTGCTGCAGGCCATTACGAAAGAATGGATGTTACAAATACACAGTTGGTAAAGCAGGTTATTAAAGATTACGACATTACAACTGTTTATCATTTGGCTTCATTATTGTCAGGAACTTCTGAAAAGCAGCCAATTTTCGCTTGGAAATTAAACCTTGAACCTCTTCTTCAGTTTTGTGAAATGGCAAAAGAAGGTCTTCTTAAAAAGATATTCTGGCCAAGTTCTATTGCTGTTTTCGGGAAAGGAATTCCTAAAGAAAATGTAGCGCAGGATGTTGTTTTAAATCCTACAACGGTGTACGGAATTTCTAAAATGGCAGGTGAAAAATGGTGTGAATATTATTTTGATAAGTATGGAGTAGACGTAAGAAGTATCAGATATCCGGGATTGATCTCATGGAAAACTCCGGCAGGTGGAGGTACTACAGATTACGCTGTGGAGATTTTTTATGAAGCGATTGAAGAAGGAAAATACACAAGTTTTATTTCTGAAAATACAGGAATGCCGATGTTGTATATGGACGATGCGATCAACGCAACATTGAAATTAATGGAAGCTCCAAAAGAAAGTTTGACGGTTCGTTCGTCTTATAATTTGGGTGGAATGTCTTTCACTCCAAAAGAATTGGCAGAAGAAATTAAAAAAGAGATTCCAGGTTTTGAGATCGATTATAAACCTGATTTCAGACAGGCAATTGCAGATTCATGGCCAGCTTCAATTGACGATTCTGTAGCGAAAAAAGACTGGGGATTAACCTATGATTTCGGAATTTCTGAAATGTCTAAAGACATGATTAAGAATCTTAAAGTAAAATTAGGTAAAGATTAATTTATCTAAAGTTAAACTTTAATTAAAATGTATTTTAACATCTGATTATTAATTAAATATAAATTTTATCTAAAACTTAGTTTAAATGGTATTATTCACTTTTAACATCGTCAATATTGAAGCAGAGACTAAAAATAGTCTTCAGATTACTGATGAAGAAAGACTGAGAATTACAGAAGATAATACAAAAGCTATTCTTAGAATTTTAGATATTCATGATGTAAAAGCAAGTTTTTTTGTGGAGATTTCTATCGCCGAAAAACTTAAAAATCTAATAAAAGCAATTTCATCCCAAGGGCATGAAATTGCTTTTTACAATAAAAATTCCGGTCTTCAGGAAATTGAAGATGTCAAAAAAAATACACAGGATTTTCTTGAAAAACAGATCCGTGGAATTCGCCAAAAAGATTTTAAGCAACCTCAGGAAAGTTTAAAATTGTTGGAATTTAATTATGTTTCCAATATTGATAATGCGAATATTCTTTTTCCTTTTAAGCGTCTGAAAAGAAATACGGAGATCACGGAAGAGGATGGATTGAGTATTATTCCGGAAAGTATTTCGCCTTACTTTCAACTGCCGTATAATGATTTTATGTTTCAGATCTTACCGATGAAATATTACAGAAATATGGTTTTTGAAACATTGAAGAATGATGACTTTGTTTTGATCTATCTTAATTCATGGCAGTTTACCGATTTCAAGAAATATCAGTTTGATATTCCGTATTACAGAAGCTTATTTTCGGGCAGAAAAATGGAGGACAAATTAGATGCCCTCCTTACCTGGATCAACGAGAATGACATGGCGACTTCTCGTATGAAAGATTATATTTTTTAATTTTCCCACTCATTTCACAGATTTGCACAGATAGTTGTGTTTTAATTTGTGGAAATATTAATGTATTTGTGCCTAGAAAATTAATTTAAACGCAAAGATTTAATTATTAAAGCTGTTGATTTTTAGAAAGCAAAGGCGAATAAATTTGCTTCGCGAAGCTGGAATGATGGCTTAATCAAATCAACTTGTTGATCATCTTTGCTCACTTAAATATAATGTTCAAAATAAAATCTTTGCGTTAAAAAAACTCTCTAAAACTTTTTAGATTAAGAGTTTTTGTGTTATTCGTGCAAAAAATTAGTGTTATTTGTGTTTAAAATTTAAGCCAATTCAAAAAGCGTAATTTCCGGTAAAACCCCAACTCTTCCAGGATAACCTAAAACCCCGAATCCTCTGTTTACATAAAGCATTTTACCTTCGCTTTCATACAAATCAGCCCATTTTGGGTAACGGTATTGTACCGGCGACCATTTTATATTTTTTAAATCTAAACCGAATTGCATTCCGTGTGTATGACCAGAAAGTGTCAAATGAACATCTATCGGGTGTTTTTTAACCACGTAATCGAAATGGGTGGGGTCGTGGCTCATTAATATTTTTGTTGCTGATTCCGGAACTCCTTTTAAGGCATCGTCTAGCTTTCCAAATTGAGGAAAAGGTTTTAATCCCCAGTTTTCAACACCTAAAATGTATATTTTTTCACCATTTTTTTCAATTACTCTATGTTCGTTTCGAAGCATATCAAAACCAGCTTGTTTTTCGTAATCGATGAGTGTGTCAAGATTTTTCTTCTTGGCATCTAATGAAGTCCATGTTACATAATCTGCGTAATCGTGGTTTCCCAGAACAGCAAACTTGCCATCTTTCGCTTTAATTTTTGAAAATAAAGGAATAAACGGTTTGAACTCATCCGCGATATTATTTACCATATCTCCCGTGAATAGAACTAAATCAGGGTTTTGTTCATTAATTAAATCAATCGCATGTTCCAATTTACTCGGATCGGTGAAGCTTCCACTATGAACGTCTGAGATTTGTATGATTTTATAGCCTTTAAAGCTTTTCGGAAGGTTAGTGAAATTTATTCTCACTCTTCTTACTTTGTGGCGGTATTTTCCGAAGGTAATTCCATCAATAAATAATGCCGAAAGTACACCTCCTAAACCAAGTCCCATAATGCTTAAAAACTTTCGTCTTTCCGGGAAAAAGTTCTCAGTTGGCCTGGTTAGTCCGATTAAATAACCTCCCGTTCTGAAAATATCATCAATCAATAAAAACAGAACGATGAAAATTTTAGGTAAGATAAAGATTAAAAATAGCGAGATCATGATTTGCGCCCTCACCGTACTTCTGTCTGATCTTTGAAAGTGAGATACTTCGTAAGCGAAGAATCCGTAAACAGCCAGAGATACAACCCAATATCCTGTTTTTATCCAGGAATTGTCTGTTAATGTTCTTATTGCCTGATAGATGTAAACTTCTAAAAACAAAAAGATAGCAGCGATGAATAAAAAATTTCTTTGCATAATAGTGTTTAAAAAAAGCACAAAGAATATCTTCCCTGTGCTTTTTTATATTTTAAATTAAATATTTTTAAGGAAATCTATACACGATAGCATTGATGTTCATTCCGGCACCAACCGAAGCCATAACAATGTTACCTTTATCTTTAAACGATTGACCCTCCATTTTTCCTTTAATTATTAGATCAAATAATGTAGGAATTGTTGCAACAGAAGAATTTCCCAGCTTCTGGATGGTCATAGGAGAGATCGCGTGATCATATTCTTTCACGTTATAAAGCCTGTGAATTCTTTCGATCATTGCGTAATCCATCTTAGCGTTTGCCTGATGGATTAATATTTTATCTACATCTTCAATAGAAAGTCCGGCATCATCAATCGTTTCTTTTACAGCAACAGGAACGTTTTTAAGAGCGTACTCATAAATTTTTCTCCCTAGCATTCTGATGTAAAATTTCTCTTGATCTGCTTCTTTGTTAAGAGAACCTCCACTTACTAAATACTCAAGTTCAGGACCATTATCACAAATTGTATTGTGGGCAATGATTCCTACATTTTCTTCGTCAGTAGCAGTAACAACAACAGCTCCGGCTCCATCTGCAAAAATCATCTTATTTCTGTCATAATCATCTGTAACACGGCTTAAGATCTCACTACCAACCACAAGGATTGTTTTGGCAACATTAGCTTTAATTAAATTATTAGCCAAGATCATTGCTTCTACCCATCCCGGACATCCGAAGATCATATCATACGTGATGCACTTTCTGTTCTTGATACCTAAATGATTTTTAACTCTTGCCGCCATCGTAGGCATGAAGTTGACAAGGCCAGCCGTACTTACCTCACCAAAATTACTTGCGTAAATGATGTAATCTATTTCCTCCGGATTTACTTTTGCGTCTTCAATAGCAATTTTAGATGCTTCGTAACCAATTCGAGAGTTAGAATTGTCATCTTCAATATATCTGCGCTCTTCAATCTCTGTAATTTCTACAAATTTTGAAATGATTTCTTCGTTCGGTTTCTCAATTTTCTCACCTTCATCCGTATAAAACTCAGAATCCATGAAGTGATTGCTTCTAATAACTCTATTAGGAATATAAGATCCAGAACCAATAATGATCGTATTCGGCATTCGTTTAAATGATTTTTTTTAAAGACGCAAAGTTAATAATTAATATTAATAAGAAAGAATTAAAAATATTATTAAATTTGCAAAAATTGTACTTTACAATCTATGAAAAATAATCCATCTTTAAAAGGTTTAGCGATTGCTGTTGTGGTGTTTATGATGGCCTTTGGGATTTACTTCTTCTTTTTAGCTAAGAAAAATTATTACTTAGTAGATAATCCTACCCCTAATACCTATTACTACAAGATCAATAACGGTTCCGAAGGAATTATTTCTGCAGGACAGTTTGTGCATGTGGATCTTAAACAGGGTAAAAATGCCATCAAAGTTTTTGATCAGAATAAGAAATTACTCTATGATTCTGCATTTGAAGTGAATAAAATCCGTGGGCTTTTGAATATTGCTCATGAAGATTATTATGTTAATCGTCAATATTATGGATACAATCTTAAAAAAGATTCATTACTTTTGGCGCTGGATAAGACCGTTATAGACGGAAAACAGTATTTTGGGGCGCCAAAACGCTTCAATAAGCTTTATACAGACGATTTTTACTATAATGTAGACGAAGATTATGATAAAATGATCAAAAATGTACAGCAGGTAGAATCAAGATCAAAGATCTTCAGAAAACAAGATTTCCTTAATTATTATAAAGAATATTACAAGTTTTGACAAACGATATCAACAAAGTGACGCCCTACAATTCTGAGGCTACAAAAAAGAGCCAGGTAGAGGATATGTTCGACAATATTGCACCGAAATATGATCTTTTGAATCATGTTTTATCCATGAAAATTGATGTTTTGTGGAGAAATACATTGGTGAATATGATGAAAAAAGATGACCCGCAGGAAGTGCTGGATGTGGCTACAGGAACGGGAGATCTGGCAATTACTATTGAAAAAGGAACCAATGCAAAAGTAATTGGTTTGGATTTATCGCAACAAATGTTAAATGTTGGCGTTATTAAAATAAAAAAACTTAAATTAGACGGCAAAATTTCCATGCAAAAAGGGGATGCAGAAAATTTACCTTTCGAGGACAATAGATTCGATGCTGTTTCCGTTGCATTTGGAGTAAGGAATTTTGAGAACCTTACAAAAGGTTTAGCAGAGTTAAGAAGGGTAGTTAAGGATAACAAGAGTGTTTACATACTGGAGTTTTCAAAGGTTGAGGGGTTTTTAGCACCATTTTATATGTTTTATTTCAAAAATATATTACCTGCCATCGGCAGACTGGTTTCTAAAGATAATAGGGCATACACATACCTTCCAGATTCTGTTAATGCTTTTCCTTTCGGGGAAAAGATGAGACAAATTCTTTTAGATACAGGATTTAAAAAAGTTGAATATAAAAAACTAAGTTTAGGTATAGCCACAATTTATAAAGCAACAAAGTAACCTATGAATAAATTTCTATTAAAAGCACTGGTTTTAGCCTCAGTAAATATTGCTGTTTTTGCAGACGCGCAATTTAGAACCCGAAACAGAATGGACAAGTTGGAAGATTTTGACCAGCAGATATTCAGTTGGGGGTTTTATTTAAATGGTAATATAGTAGACTACCGTATAGTACTTAACCCAAGATACGGTATGGAAGGGAACCAAAATCTTGTTACATCTAAAAATAGTAAAAGTTTCGGAGCGGGTTTGATCGCAAAATGGAGACTTAACGATTATTTGGATCTAAAAGTTGAACCAGGCTTGCAATTTGCTCAGAGGGAATTAACTTTTAATACACAATCAAACGACCAGTACGCTGCGGGAACTTTGACGAATGCACCTTTTATTCCAATTCCGTTGAATGATAAAGACAAAACAAGACAGATTAAATCTACTTTGGTGGATATTCCTGTAATGTTGGAGCTTCATGGTCAAAGATGGTACAACTCAAGACCTTACGTTGCTGCCGGGGTGAATTATATTGTGAATTTACAGTCTAATTCGGATTCTACGGATGATAACTTGCAACAGGTATTCAGATCTACAACGCATAACTTTGCTTGGTCTGCTGAGATGGGTATTCAGTTTTATTTCAATAAATTTAAATTGACGCCGGCGATCAGAGGAACATTCATCATGAACAACGAGTTGGTGGCAGATAATGCCAATACACCGCCTTATTGGACGGCTGCAATGTCTACACTGCAAACAAGAGCTGTATTCTTTGTATTGAAATTTGAATAAGAAAATAAGCTTAAAAAATATAAAGGAGGTGTGTTACATCTCCTTTTTTGTTGGAAAATCAAAATATAGGGACTTTTATTTTTGTTACTGTCATTATTTTTTTATTTTTGCTAATAGTTAGAATATAGAAACCTGAAATGCTTCAAGATTTAGAAAACAATTTTTCAGAATTAGAGAAAAAGATTTTGAACTTACAAAAGAATTATCAAAGTCTTAATGAAAGATTAACAGAATTAAATACAGAGCATGAAGAACTGAAGAAGAAATACGACGAGGAGAGAAAAAAAAATCAGGTATTAGCAGAAGAACAAAAAAATATAAAACTTTATTCAGCAATATCAGGAAACCCTGAACACAATAGGTTAATGAAAAATCACATCAACAGATTGGTAAAAGAGGTAGATTTCTGTATTGCTCAGCTTCAAAACAGTGGATTATAATGGAGGTAAGAAGAATAACCATCAATATCGCAGGAAGAGTGTATCCGCTGAATGTGCCCGCAGCAGAAGAAGAAACTTTACGCAAAGTGGGGAAGCAAATTGAGAATATGATTAAAGATTTTGAACAAAATTTCGATGTGAGAGACAAACAGGATGCTTTGGCAATGTGTGCCCTGAAGCTAGGAACAAATGCTGAAGTGACGTCTATGAACTACGAAAAAAATATAAATTCAACCAACGAAAGATTAGTAAGCATTAATCAATCGTTGAATGAAATTGGAAAATAGATTTTTTTTTCCAGAAAACCTGCCTACAATAATTCTAACACATTAAAGGTAAACTCAACGCTAAAAAATTACCGAACAAACATCCATCGAATGGCGCGCCGGTTATCCGGATTACAGACAGTGGAGATCAGTTCAAATCGTGTTGATTAGGAGTTTACTCTATATCATTGAATTATTGTAGGCTTTTTTTATTTTAATATTAACATAGACAATTAAAACTCAATATATATGACAACAGCCATTATAGTCGGCGTTATTTGCTTAGTAATTGGTGCAGTGATAGGGATACTTTTCTCTAAAAGCTCATTAAATACTAAGGGCAAATTTATTATAGATGATGCACAGAAAAATGCCGAAAACCTTATAGAAAAAGCTAATGTACAAGCTGAATCCATAAAAAAAGAAAAGAACCTTCAAGCTAAAGAGAAATTTCTTGAATTAAAATCTCAGCACGACGCAGATATCCAATTGAGAGAGAGAAAAATGCAGGAGGGTGAAAAAAGGATTAAAGACAAAGAAAATAAGCTTAATGACGAGCTTAGCAAAGCAGGAAAGCTTGAAAAAGATTTGGACAGACAAATCGCTGATTATGCCAAGAAAACTGAAATTTTAGATAAAAAACAACAGGAATTAGATGTAGTAACTTCTAAAAAAGTTGAAATTCTTGAGAAAATATCTAACTATACAGCAGAAGAAGCTAAAGCAGAATTGGTTGAATCAATGAAAGCTGAAGCAAAAACAAGAGCTCAGGCTCACGTTCAGAGCATCATGGAAGAAGCTCAGTTGAATGCTAAAGGTGAAGCTAGAAAAATCGTTATTCAGACCATTCAGAGAATTGGTACAGAACAGGCGATTGAAAATTCAGTATCAGTATTTAATATTGAATCTGATGAAGTAAAAGGTAGAATTATCGGTAGAGAAGGTAGAAATATCCGTGCTTTGGAAGCAGTAACTGGTGTTGAGATCATCGTTGATGATACGCCGGAAGCTATTCTTCTTTCATGTTTCGATCCTGTAAGAAGAGAAATCGCAAGATTATCACTTCACAGATTGGTAACAGACGGTAGAATTCACCCTGCAAGAATTGAAGAAGTTGTTGAAAAAACAAGAAAGCAAATCGAGGAGGAGATCATTGAAGTTGGTAAAAGAACAATCATCGATTTAGGAATTCATGGTCTACACCCAGAATTGATCAAGATCGTAGGTAGAATGAAATACCGTTCTTCTTACGGACAAAACTTATTACAGCACTCAAGAGAGGTGGCGAATATCGCTGCAACAATGGCTGCTGAATTAGGATTAAATGTAAAATTAGCGAAAAGAGCAGGTCTATTACACGATATCGGTAAAGTTCCTGAGCAGGAGTCTGAACTTCCTCACGCTTTATTAGGTATGCAGTGGGCTGAAAAATACGGTGAAAATGCAGAAGTTATCAATGCAATTGGAGCTCACCACGACGAGGTAGAAATGACTTCATTGTTATCTCCGATCATTCAGGTTGCCGATGCTATTTCTGGAGCAAGACCAGGAGCAAGAAGACAGGTATTAGAATCTTATATCCAAAGATTAAAAGACCTTGAAGCTGCAGCATTGAGTTTTGAAGGAGTTTCAAGTGCTTATGCGATCCAAGCAGGTAGAGAGTTGAGAGTAATGGTAGAAAGCGGAAGAGTAAATGACGAAATCGCCTCTCAGTTATCTTACGATATTTCTGAAAAGATCCAGAACGAATTAACGTATCCTGGGCAGGTGAAAGTAACAGTAATCAGAGAAACGAGAGCTGTGAATATTGCAAGATAATAATCGATCAAAGATATTTTATAAAAACCTTTCAAGTAATTGAAAGGTTTTTTTTATGGATTTTTTTAATTACTTAATTCTATAGGGTTTTCATACTTTAGGTTTTCTTCTCTTTCTTTTTCTCTTTGTCTTATCATTTCCTGTCCTTTTATGATTGTAGTACCATAGCTTGCAAGTACGGCAGCAGCATTAGCATCGGCATTTCTTAATGCTTGCTTAAGTTTGGGCTGTGTTGTTTCTATTGCTCCAGTATATCTCCTTTCCTGAATATTGATTAATTTTCCTTTCAATTTAGAATCAGATACCGATTTTACAAGCTCAAAATCATAATCTCCTTTATCATCAGTTATCTTAATTATTAATCCGGGTAGTCCACTAAATTTATAAGGACCATAAGGCAAAGGAATTTCGGGAGAATACCATGCTATCCAATTTCTTCCTTTAAAGGTAACTTCTGCTTTTTTACAATTAATTGTATTAATTACTTTAGTTTCATCTACAAGTTTCCAATTCTTTATTATTGGCTCTTTATAGGTGAGTAATGACATTCCAGCAGATCTAAAATACTGTACATTTTCATTTGATTGTATGATTGTAAATGATAAATTTGTTTTTGGAATCACAACCCCTTCTTTATAGCCAAGAGTTATACTTCCATCAGGATTATTTGTCCTTGTTCTTGAGTTCTCCATTATCGAATCACCTTTTAGTGATATAGTACTTGCGAAAAATGCACGATTATCTCCTATTTGTAGTGAAAATAATTCTTCATATTTATTATCAGTTCGTTTATCGAATTTAGCTTTTAACTGATAAGTAAACTCACCACGCAAGGTATCCTGTTTGTATGATTGAGCGTACGATAAAATACTATAAAATAAAATGAATAGTTGAAGTAGCTTTTTATAATAATGCATAAGAGATATTTTCGTTATAAATTGCACTTATAGTGGAAATTATTTCCCTATAAGTGCATTAATTTAAATTACGCTAAGTTATTACTAGGACCGCTATGTGTAGCTGGCTTACAATAATTTTTTTCAATTTCATCCACCCAAGCATTTGCCTGTGCAGCAGTCCAGTTTTGAGTAGTTGTAGCTGTAAAACCACACTTAGTTACTGCAATCCAAACTTGACCTCCTGTTACTGTTTTAAGTTCATTTCGAGACAATTTTTTTAAATTTTTCATTTTTAAATCTTTTAAGTTTTTTAATGCAAATCAAAGTTTATACACATTAGATTCCTGTTGGTGTTTGCTTGCAAGCATATTTATCCATCTTTCTTTCGCATTACGTACTACAGAATACTGAATGTTTAAATTATTTCAATTCCCAAGCTAAGCAGTTTTTGAAACAAAAAAGCGTGGAACTATGTTTATTGTCTCGGAGGTACTGGTATACCTGTGTACAAATAAACAATAGCCCACGCCAAAGCGTGAGCATTGCATATTCTTGTACACATTTAAATTACCAGTTTACCGAGACAAGAAAAGCTAATGCTTTATATTTTAAATGATAGATTACTATCTATTTCTGATGCAATTTTAAATATTTTTTTTCACATATAAAAGAATTGTATAAAGGTTTTTAAAAATATACAGATAGTATTAATTGTATTGTCAGATATGTAGTAAAATAAGTATTAATACGGTTATAATTGTTGATTATTTTATCTTTTTAGCAATTAAATTTAAATTAATCGAAAAATAAAAACAGCTAAGTCCAAAGTTTTTTTATTTTTATCAAAATTTAAAAATGCAAGAACTGTCATTGTCTTCAAAACTGAAGTACATTTTTTCTATTCCCGTGATCATTGCCGCCCTTGGCTATTTTGTGGATATTTATGATCTGCTTTTATTTGGGATCGTTAGAATTCCAAGTTTAAAAGCTTTAGGACTGAATCCTGATGTAGACGGGACTTTCATTCTTAATTGTCAGATGATCGGATTGTTGATCGGAGGGATTTTCTGGGGTGTTTTTGGAGACAAAAAAGGAAGACTTTCTGTATTGTTCGGATCGATATTAGTGTATTCCTTAGCAAATATCGCCTGTGGGTTTTTACCACATTTTCCAAAAGAACATTTGGTGTATTCTTATGCTGGATTAAGGTTCATTGCAGGAATTGGTCTTGCCGGAGAACTTGGAGCAGGAATTACACTGGTTTCTGAAAGTCTGCCGAAGAATTTACGGGCAATCGGAACCTCTGTTGTAGCAGGTTTCGGATTAATGGGAGCCGTTGTCGCTCAATTAACCGTAGAATTAGCCGGAGGTTGGAATATTTCTTACATCATCGGCGGAGTTCTGGGAATTATGCTTTTATTTTTAAGAATAAGTGTTTCAGAATCGGGTATTTATAAAAATATTGAAACTAAATCCGTCTCCAAAGGAAATTTTCTCTCATTTTTTACTAACAAAGATCGCTTTGTCAGATATATAAAATGTATTGCTGTCGGGTTACCAACTTGGTATTGCATCGGAATTCTGGCGGTATTAGCAAATCAATTTGCCCCTGAATTCGGAATTAAAGACCTAAACCCCGGAAAAGCAATTATGTGGGCTTACGTCGGAATTTCTGTAGGAGATTTGGCAAGTGGATTTATTTCTCACGCTTTAAAATCCCGTAAAATGGCGATTTTCTACATGCTTATTTTTACATTAATAGGAGTGGGGATCATGCTTTTCGGAAATACGGATACCGAAACAAAATACTATCTTTTCTGTGTCTGGCTTGGTTTAGGAACAGGATATTGGGCGATGTTTGTGACGTTGGCGGCAGAACAGTTCGGGACAAATATCAGAAATACAGCGACAACTACGGTTCCGAATATGGTAAGAGGATTGGTTCCGGTAATGATTTTGGCTTTTGATCTTTTTAAAAATAATTTTTCAGTGATCATCAGTGCTGCGATTGTTGGAGTGATTGTTTTTGCTTTGGCACTGTATTCTGCATTGACGATTTCCGAGACGCACGACAAAGATCTGGACTTTACAGAATAAGGTGTTTAAATAATAATTTTCACTTTTTGTCGTTATTTAAATAGTAATTCGATTGATATCAATGGATTATTAGATAAAAAATAAATTATGTTGCAAATAATATATTTTTGTTTAACTTTGAAATGATTAAAACTATATTGTTAACTCTCAAAACCAAATCACATGTCAAACAACATTTTAAAAAACGCCAAGAAATTAAGAAAAGATGATCTTAAAAGCATCATGGGAGGAATCGGTAAAATCGGAACTCCGGATTTATCGCTTTGCGGATGCAGCTGCACAGGAGCAGTGACAGGACCTAAATATTGTTCTCAATATATCGGTTGTCCACAAGTAATCACTTGCTAAGCAATTTTTAGAATTATTTCAACCTAGAAATAAACATTTCCACATTTAATACGCAAAAGCCTTCTGGAATATTCCGAAAGGCTTTTGTATTTTTAGTTCATTATATAAAGTAAGCTTCCAATACTGATCGTAATCCAGAGAATTACTGCTGAAGCTAAAGGTTTTAAACCAATTGTTTTCAATGTTTGTAAAGAAAGAGTAGAACCGATTAGGAATAAAGTTACATTCAATCCAGATTTTGAAGCAACAGTAATAGCGAAACTAAAACGATCGAAGAAAGGAAAATAGGTATTGAGAAGAATAGCTAGAATAAACCATCCGATAAACCATGGAATTTTTATTTTTGAACCCTTATTTTTAAAAATAAACATGGTAATAATAGATACAGGAATAATCCATAGTGCTCTGGCTAGTTTTACAGTTGTTGCTATTTTTAATGCTTCATCACCATATTTACTTGCTGCACCGACTACAGAGCTGGTATCATGAATTCCGACCGCGCACCACAGCCCAAACTGTTCTTCACTAAGATGTAAAATATGCCCAATAACAGGATAAATAAACAACGCAATTGAATTAAGCGTAAAAATAATGGCAAGCGCCAGCGATATTTGTTTTGTATTTGGCTTAATAATGGGAGAGGTCGCTGCAATAGCACTTCCTCCACAGATGGCAGTTCCCACAGAAAGTAAATAAGAAAGCTGTTTGTCGAGCTTAAATATTTTCCCTAAAAAATAACCTAGAATCATTACAGTGCAAATACTGATAATAGTTAAGATAAATCCTGTTTTGCCGGCTTGTAATGCTTCATTTAATTTTAATCCGAAACCTAATCCTACAATGGAAACTTGTAATAGGAGGTGGATGTATTTGTGCAGGTGTTTTTCAAAAGGGTTGCCTATGAAAATGGCTAAAATAATCCCCAAAGCTAAGGCAATTGGTGAAGAAATAAATGGAGTAAGGCAAAAAATGATCACCCCAATGAAAATTATTTTCTGTGAGGTTTCGTTTTGAATGAAAGTTTTCATATTGTAAAGTCTTGAAATCATGGTTCAAAATTCTACAATTTATTATTACAATGTAAATCGTATTTTGTTATGGTAGATAACTTTTAATTATAATTAATGAATCTTAAAAATAATTGAATCAGCTCAGATTGCTCTCCTTTGGGAAAGATATAATGAAAATTTCTTTCAATACTAAAATTTTTAATATCAACAATCGTCAAAACATTATTTTTTAGTTCATTTAAAACAGTGCTGATCGATAAAAAAGCCATACAATCGGAATGTAAAAGATAATTTTTAATGCTTTCACTGCTTCCCAATTGCATGACGGTTTTCAAATCATCAATCTTAATTCCTTTTTCTTTTAAACGATTTTGGATAAACTCCTGAGTTCCGGAGCCTTGCTCACGGAAAATTAAATTTAAATTATATAAATCCTTTAGATTTAAAATTTTGTTGGCTAAAGTGTGATTTGCTTTGGCTACAAGTACAATTTCATCAGCTTTAAAGGGTTTATACTCAAAATAAGAAGATTGAGATTCTCCCTCAATAATACCCAGATCTATTTTGCCATCTTTTAAAAGTGAAGAAATTATTTCAGTATTTTGAGTAATCAGTTCGATCTTGATCTCTTTATAATAGGAGTTGAATTTCGCCAGAATTTCCGGTAAAATATATTGGGCAATGGTTGTACTGGCTCCAATAATTAGTTTTCCTTTATGTTGCTGATTCACCTCATTGATCTCAAATTCGAGATCGCGGTACATATTCCTGATTTTTTCTGCATACTCGTATAATATTTTTCCGCTTTGAGTTAATTGAATTGACGTTCCTTTTCTATCAAATAATTTTGTATTAAGCTGATTTTCTGTTTCTTTAATGTGCTTGGTAACTGCAGGTTGAGAAATATTAAGTTCTTCCGAAGCTCTTGTGAAGCTCAGTCTGGAAGCAACGGTATGAAAAACTTTTAATCTGTAATCAAACATCTTCGCAATTTATTTAAAGAAAAAATTATTGTTTTGAATATAATCTCGGCTCATTTTGATGCTTTCAAAAATATCCTTATCACTCGAATCCTGCTCAACAAACCAATGTTGTAAACCTGCTTTTTCTCTTGCTTCAAATATTCTCTTAAAATCAATAACTCCGTTTCCTATTTCGGCGAAATCTTTACTGTCCTTTTTCATGTCCTTTACGTGCCACAACGGAAAACGGTTAGGATATTTTTCAAAATACAATAAAGGATCGAGTCCAGCTTTTGAGATCCAGTAAAGATCGAGTTCCATTTTCACAAGATCGGGTGAGGTTTGACCTAAAATAAAATCATACACATTTTGATTTTCATTAAATTTCTCAAACTCGAAATCATGGTTATGATACGCAAACTGAATTTCTGCTTTTTTGGTAGTTTCTCCACATTTTTCAAATAATTCGGGCAGTTTTTTATAGTTTTCGATTGTTCTTTCTTCATCAAAAAGGTAAGAACAGACCATATATTTAGACCCGATGAAGTTTAAATCTTCAACCGATTTCTCCCAATTGTTTAATAAAGTTCCTTTCTCTTGGTGAATAATTCCGGTTGTATGATGAGAACTGATGACTTTTAATCCTGTATTTTTTAGAATAGATTGAAACTCAGTTCTGCTTTTCCCGAAGAAATTTCCGCAGTATCCATAAATTTCAAGATCCCGAAATCCTAAAGCTGCAAGTTTTTCCAATGCCTTTTCCAGATTGTCCGAAATAGCATCTCGTACGGTGTAAAGTTGTATTGCCAAAGGTTTTTTACTAATTTTTAAATGAGAAATTCCACAGGAATACAATCCTAAAAGTCCCAATGAAGAAAGTTGTATGAAATCTTTTCTAAGCATTTTCAGGAAACTATAAGAAAGGTTTCATTTCATCCTCAATCTGCGTTCTGAGATCCATCAGACGTTTTGCATATTGTTCCTGCTGTTTTTCGTGTTCGGTTTCAGGAACCCATTTTGGGACAGGAAGTTTTTTTCCGTTCTCATCAACTGCCACAAAAACAATGATACAGTGGGTTTTCTTATCAAAAGTAGGCTGTTTCAGATTTCTTGAGAAAACGTTAATAGAAATATGCATGCTCGAAGAACCTGTGTAAATGACCTGTGCTTCCACCTTTACAATTTCCCCGATTTTGATGGGTTCATAGAAACGTATTCCGCCAACATACACTGTCACGGAATAATTTCCACTCCACGTCGTTGCACATGCGTACCCGGCTTGGTCGATCCACTTCATTACACTTCCTCCATGAACATTCCCTCCATAATTAACATCTGAAGGCTCAGAAATAAACTGAAAAGTGATAGGCTTGTTATCCATTCTTATAAAATTTGAATAAAGGTATTTAATAATTCTTAAAATGGCGGATTAAATCATACTTTTGGAGGTTGGAACTTTCGTAAGAGTTTCATTTAACAAAAAATAACTTAAAAAAATAAATGAAAAAAGTATTTTATCTTAATACATGTGACACTTGTAGAAAAATATTAGCACAGTTTAGTCTTAAAGATTGGGAACTTCGTGAGATCAAAAAAGAGCCTATAACGATTGAAGAATTAGAAGCGATGCATAAAATTGCAGGATCATACGAAGAATTATTCAGTAAAAAATCTACTCAGATCAAATTGAGAGAATTGGATCTGAAAACATTGGGAGAGGAAGATTTTAAGGAGCTTTTGCTTGATCATTATACGTTCCTTAGACGTCCTGTATTCCTTACTGATAAAGAGATCTTTATCGGAAATGATAAAAAAAATATTGGAGAATTGAGAGATTATTTTCACTCAAACTAATATCATTAAATAATCATTTGCTGTTCTGATTAGATAAGAATTTCAATGAAGTATTTGGTTTCCATATTGATTTTTATTTCGTTGAGCCTGAGTGGACAAACGGTTTATAAAACACCTTCAGGGGCAAAATATCATCTGTCTACCTGTAAAGTGGTTAATAATTTTTCTTCACAGCTTGATGTGGCTCAGGCGGTGAAAATGGGTTTGGAACCTTGCAAAAAATGCAATCCGCCAAGACCATCTGTGTATGGAATTGCCTCTAAACCTAAAAAAGTAAACGGAACCAATAAAGGAAATCAATGTCTCGGAACCACAAAAAGGGGAACGAGATGCCAACATTATACTAAAATAGGAAACGATTATTGTTTTCAGCACGCTCCAAAATAATGTCAGTCTCTTAGACTGACAGTAATTCTCTTGTAAAAAAGGTTAATATTTTTAATTAAGAATTTAATTCATATTTTAATATTAAAATTACTATATATTTTACGCACACTGGAATCTCAACAGTGTAATTCTAAACTAAGTCTAGATTCCTCCGGAATGACAAACTTTAGGGATAATTGTAACATTAAAATAAAAAAACCGCAGAAAGCTCTGCGGTTTTTACTATTAAGTATATCTTTTAATTATACAAAAGGAGCTTTCACCACTTTTGCAGGGATATTTTTATTTCTTACCTGAATAAAGATTTCAGAACCTAGTTTGAAATGAGGTTTATCAACGTAAGCCAATCCTAAACCTACTTTTTTCATTGGAGACTGAGTTCCGGAAGTTACTTTTCCGATAACGTTTCCTTCAGCATCTACAACAGGGTAGTCGTGTCTTGGAACCCCTTTGTCCTGAAGTTCAAAAGCAACCAATTTTCTTGTAACCCCTTCTTCTTTCTGTTTTGCGAAAATATCTTTAGACACAAAATCTTTATCGAATTTTGTAATCCAGCCTAATCCAGCTTCAATCGGAGAAGTTGTATCATCGATGTCCATTCCGTAAAGGCAGAAACCTTTTTCAAGTCTTAAAGTATCTCTGGCAGCCAATCCGCAAGGAATAATTCCTTCAGATTCTCCTGCTTTAATGATCACATCCCACAATTTTTCAGCGCTTTCATTTTGGAAATAAATCTCAAAACCACCGCTTCCTGTATAACCTGTGTTAGAAATAATGACATCATTCACGCCTGCTACAGACCCAACTGTAAAGTTATAGTAAGGAATTTCAGAAAGGTTTGTATCTGTCAGTTTTTGAAGAATTTCAGTAGCTTTTGGCCCTTGAATCGCCAATAACGACATGTCATCAGAAGCATTCGTTAATACAGCATCAAAATTGTTGTATTTTACGATGTGATTCCAGTCTTTTTCAATGTTTGAAGCATTTACAACCACGAAATACTTTTCATCTTCCATTTTGTAAACGATAAGGTCGTCTACAATTCCTCCGTTTTCGTTTGGAAGACAAGAATATTGAGCTTTTCCGTTTTCTAAAGCGTCTACATTATTAGTTGTAACCAATTGCAGAAGATCTTTAGCTCCGGGACCTTCAACGAAAAATTGTCCCATGTGAGATACGTCGAATAATCCTGCTTTTTCTCTTACCGCAAAATGCTCTTCTGTAACTCCGGAATATTGTACAGGCATTTCAAAACCTGCGAAAGGTACTATTTTCGCTCCTAAAGAAGCGTGTTTGTCGTACAAGGCTGTTTTCTTCATATTTATTTCTATTTCTTTATTTTAAAGCTGTTAAAAGTTTCATTAAAAAGGGTCATGTAATTTCCGTTCCAATATTGCTGACCACAGTTGATGGAAACAAGGTATAGATCTTTATCTTTTTGAAAAACTTTTGTGATCCAGAATATTTTTCCTTTTTCATCCAGATATTCGTAAGAATATTCTGTATATCCTTTTTTACCGTTCTTACTTTTTATTTTGTTCTCATCGTCATTCGATTTGTAAAGAGCAAGGATGAATTTTTTTGTTTCTGCTTTTGGAAGATTCAGATCATGATATTCTGAAATCGTGATCGCGCCAATTTCGTTGGTAGGAAAGATGTTGACGATGTCGCCTTCATTCATTGCTTTCCAGCCATCGGGAAGATTAATTGAGTAATTTGAATTCTCATAAACCTTTTGCTTTTGGGCAAACGAAAAAAATCCCAACAGTAATGTTACTATTAATATTGATTTTTTAATCATTTTAAAAATTGTGTTTATATTCTTCGAGAATGATCTTAAACCACGCTGTGAAATTTTCAGGATGTTCAGCGATTTCTTTATCGAGATTTTCCATGGAAATATATCTTACTTCTTCTACTTCGTTTTTATTTAAATTAAAATCAGATTCGTAGTTTCCTACAAAAACGTGGTCAAGCTCGTGTTCCCAAAGTCCAGTGCCAACATCTGCTTTATAAATAAAATTGAATTTTTCTGAAAGTTCTGTGTCTATTCCCAGTTCCTCTTTAACTCTGCGTTTTGCTCCTTCAAGATAAGTTTCGCCGTTTCTTGGATGCGAACAGACTGCATTGGTCCATTGATTGGGAGAGTGGTATTTTTGTGACGCTCTTTTCTGTAAAAGCATCTCACCTTTAGAATTAAATAAAAAAACGGAAAATGCGCGGTGTAATAAGCCGTTAATGTGAGCCTGCTGCTTTTCCATTAAGCCTAAAACTTCATCCGCCGGATTTACCAAAACTACGAATTCTTCCATTCCTACAAATGTAAGTTTAATAAATGTATTTTGGAAATTTTTGGTGAAACATCATATTTCTTTACGATTATGTTTGTTTTGAATGTTCTCGCAAATTATGCATATTTAGCAGATTTTTTCTTGAAAAATATTTACAATCATCTGCAAGATCTGCTAAATCTGCGAGAAAAAAATTACTTTTTCAATGCTTTTCCAATTCTGATGTACAAAAACGATATAATAAAAAAGAAGATCGTAACAAATAAAGAATTAATTAAAACTTTTGTCATTCCCAAAGCAGTTACATCCACAAAAGGATAAGGATAAAATCCCGAAAAACTTCCTCTAATTAAGATAACAATAAGATACACAATCGGAAATATAGCCCATTTTAAGATCTGACTGTATTTTACTTTAGCTTTATTTTCAAATAAATACCAGAAAATTATCGTGAGAACAGGCATTACGCTGTGAAGTAATTCGTCAACAATTCTTTGTAGACCTGTCGGTTGCCAAGTTCCTCTCAGGATGATCTGATAAGTGACTCCAACAATTGTAATATACACTGTAATTGCCGTTAAATATCCTATGTTTTTGTCCTCAGCTCCTTGTTTTTTAACAGCTACACTTGTGAAATAAATGGTAACAATTAAATTAACCAATATTGTAAAATAAGTGAAAAATCTAAAGTTAGCTTCCGCTAAAGAACTTATCCTGTTTTCTATGTGCAAATAATATTGGGCAATTAAAGCAAACCAACCAATAAGAGCGAAAATAAGGGCAATATTTTTTTTCATAGTTTGTAATTAGTTGATATAAATATAAAACAAAAAAGCCATTTTACGAGATTGAAAAATGACTTTATGTTTTGATATGCTATTATTTAACGTCTTTCCAGATATTTCTGTTAATCGTTTCTATGGTATTTCCTTTGATCACATATTTGTCCGGACCTTTAATATAAGTTGTTGCTCCGTGACTATATGTCATTAAGCTGTAATTTACGGTAACTGTATCTGCGTTTTGCTCAAAATTAAGATATTGAAAATCCGAAAAGTTGGAAGCTGAATTAGGTGGCTGGAAAAAATCCTGAGCGATTAATTGATCTGCAGCCTTGTTATTTGAAAACCACTTTTTCACTAAATCTTTTTGCGCCTGCGAACCTTGTTTTCCTAAGCCTAAAGCTGTAGTTAATTCACAGTTTTCGCCTTGACAATTTGATCCTCCGAGTCCGCTGTATAATGCTGCGATAGCTTTTAAGGGCTCAGATAATTTTTGAATTGTAGTTTCATTAATGGTTCCCGGAGTTTCCTTAGATTCGGCTATCAAAATATAGTTTTCAGTTTTAGCGGCTTCTTTAATTTCTTCAGCTGGTGTAGAGTCCTTTGCTGGCGGAGTTACAAGAATACTGTCTGAATTTTTTGTAATCGTTTCTTCAGTTTTGTTGTTTTTATTACATGAAAAAAGGAATAATGATAATACTCCGAGGGTTAAAATATTAAATTTCATAATTTATTTTTTGTGATATGATCAATAAAGATACCAAATCAGCCTTAAATTTTGATATGGAAAGCTTATAAATAATAATCAAATCATCATTAATATTTAATTGATTACAAAACAGAATATTTTTAATCTCAATTGTAAAAACGATAGGGTAAGTCTTTATTTTATTCGGGGAATAATAATTTAAAGAGTGTAATATTAATTTAAACTAAGTTTAGTACATCCGTTAGATGTAAAAATCGTAACTTTGCAATTCAAATTTTCATGATGGAATTAGAATACAAAGAGCATTTAAGTCCGATTCTTAAGGACGGGGTAAAAAACTATTTAATAGACATCGACGGAACGATTACGGACGATGTACCAAATGAAGAGCCGGAGAGAATGGTTACTTGTGAGCCTTATCCAGACGCTTTAGAAACAGTAAATAAATGGTACGACGAAGGTCACCAGATCTGTTTTTTCACTTCAAGAACAGAAAATCTAAAGCAAATTACCATTGATTGGCTGGATAAGCACGGATTTAAATATCACAGTGTTTTATGCGGAAAACCAAGAGGAGGAAACTATCACTGGATAGACAACCATTTGGTAAGAGCGACAAGATATAAAGGAAAATTCACGGATCTTGTAGAAAAGCAAGTTACGATTGAAGTTTTTAAAGATTAAAATTATAATTCGAGGATTTAAAGATTAAACGATTAAAGTGGGTAACACTGCATGATCTTTTAATTTTTAAATCTTTTAGTTTTTAAATAGATAAAGAATATTTATGAAAGTTTTAGCAAACGATGGGTTGGATCAGTCTGGGATTGATGCATTGACTGAGAAAGGTTTTGAAGTGATCACTGCAAAAGTTCCGCAGGAGTTTTTGGTAGATTATATCAACGAGCACAAAATCCGTACTTTATTGGTACGTAGTGCAACGCAGGTAAGAAAAGATATTATTGATAATTGTCCGTCACTTGGAATCATCGGTAGAGGTGGTGTTGGAATGGATAATATTGATGTAGATTATGCAAGAGAAAAAGGAATTCATGTGATCAATACGCCCTCTGCTTCTTCAGAATCGGTTGCTGAATTGGTTTTTGCCCACCTGTTTTCAGGAGCAAGATTTTTGCAGGATTCAAACAGAAAAATGCCTTTAGTAGGAGATACAGAATTTGGAGGGCTTAAAAAAGCATACGCTGCAGGTATCGAATTAAGAGGAAAAACCATCGGTATTGTTGGAATGGGAAGAATCGGACAGGAAGTTGCAAGAATCGCTCTAGGTCTTGGGATGAGAGTGGTTGCAGCTGACAGCAATGTTGGAAGAGCAAGCATTAAAGTAAAATTCTACAACAATCAGTTCATCAATGTAGATATTGAAACTGAACCTTTGCAGGAAGTTTTAAAGCATTCAGATTTTATTACACTTCACGTTCCGGCTCAGAAAGACGGTTATATGATCGGTAAAAATGAATTTGATATCATGAAAGACGGCGTTGCTATCGTAAACTGCTCAAGAGGTGGTGTGATCGACGAGTCTGCTTTGATCGAAGCTTTAGATTCAGGAAAAGTAAGGTTTGCAGGGCTTGATGTTTTCATCAACGAGCCAACACCTTCTAAAGAAATCCTTAATCATTCTAAAATCTCTTTAACGCCTCACACAGGAGCATCTACTTTGGAAGCTCAGGACAGAATTGGTTTGTCTTTGGCAGAACAAATTTCAAGCATTTTACAGATTCAGTAATCTGATGATTATAAAGAATAAAAAACACCTCAATTTGAGGTGTTTTTGTTTTATAGATTGTTTTTACTTTTAAGCAAATCTCTGATTTCAGTTAATAATTTTTGGTCGTCGGTTGGCCCCGCAGGAGCCGGTTCTTCTTTTTTAGATATTCTATTAGCGCCTTTAATGATCCAGAAAAGTACCATTGCGATACATAAAAAGCTGATAACTGATGATAAGAAGTTTCCGTAGGTAACTCCATTCCAAGATAATTTTGTAATGTCGTCCGCGCCCGCAGCTTTAAGAGCAGGAGTTAATAATAATGGTGTAATGACGTCTGCAACTAATGACGAAACAATCTTCCCAAAGGCTCCACCGATTATTACCCCGACTGCCAGATCAATAACATTACCTTTGAAGGCAAATTCTTTAAATTCTTTTAAAAATCCCATAATTTTTTTACATTGTGTTACGGGCAAATATAATAAAATTTTGATTTGTTAGGGATTAGTTTTTTAAGAATAAATAAAAACCACTTCAATTTTGAAGTGGTCTGTGTGTTATATGTTGTTTTTACTTTTAAGCAAATCTCTGATTTCCATTAATAATTTTTGGTCTTCAGTAGGTCCTGTAGGAGCAACTTCATCTTTCTTTACAATTTTATTAGCACCTTTAATGACCCAGAAAAGTACCATTGCGATACATAAGAAACTGATTACGGCAGAAAGGAAATTACCGTAAGTAACACCGTTCCAAGATAGTTTTGAGATGTTTTCTGCACCTGCAGCTTTAAGAGCAGGATTTAATAATAAAGGAGTAATAACATCTTCTACCAAAGACGAAACGATTTTTCCAAAGGCTCCACCAATGATAACACCGACTGCCAGATCAAGTACATTTCCTTTAAAAGCAAATGATTTAAATTCTTTAATAAATCCCATAATTTATATTTTTAAGTATTGTTGTAAACAAAAATAGTAATTTATGTTATAAAAATTTTTATGATTTCAAGTTTTTATTTAAAAATATAAGTGAATTAATTTTTTATGCGATTTAATTTCACATTCGTTTTATTTGTTGTTTAATTTTAAAAAAATCGAAAAAATTCTTTGTAAATTGCTGTTAACAGTAGTATGTATAATAAAAACAATAATAATTATGAAAATTTTCACAGCAGAGCAGATCCGTAAATGTGACGAGTTTACAATTTCTGATGAACCTGTTTCGTCAATTCAATTAATGGAAAGAGCAGCACAAAGCTGTGTAGACTGGATTTATGAAAACTGTAAAAACCACAGAAATTTCACCATATTTTGTGGCAGTGGAAATAACGGCGGAGATGGTTTTGCCATCGCTAAAATGTTGTATTTAAAAGGTTTTGATGTTGATGTTTTTGTAGATCCCAAAGCAAAATATTCCAATGATGCGAATGTGAATTTTAAAGAATTAAAAGAAGTTTCGGGCGTACTTATCAAGAATTTTAAAGATGTTGAAAGCTATCGTTTTGACAACAGAACGGTAATTATTGACGCTCTTTTCGGAACCGGATTATCAAGAGAATTAGAAGGTGATTATAAACAACTTGTTAATGATTTGAACTCTAAAAATAATGTCAGAATTTCAATTGATGTTCCGTCAGGATTATTTACAGACGTTATTTCTGATGAAAATTCTACTATTTTTAAGGCAGATTATACGTTAAGTTTTCAGTTTTGGAAAAAGAGCTTTCTGCATCCTGAAACAGGAAAATATACAGGAGAAGTCGTTATTTTAGATATAAATTTAAGTGAAGAATATATTGCAAACACAGCAACACCGGATTTTGTTATTGATGATAAAATTGTAGAAAGTATCTTCAAACCTAGAAACGAGTTCTCTCATAAAGGAACTTATGGAAAAGTGACGATTGTTGCCGGAAGTTATGGTAAAATCGGTGCCGCTGTTTTGGCTACAAAATCTGCCTTAAAAACGGGTGCTGGATTAACTTTTACATTAGCTCCAAAATGCGGATATGAAATTCTTCAAACTTCTTGTCCTGAAGCCATGTTTATACAGGGTGGTGAAAATTATATCGATCAGTTTGATATTGATGAAACTTCAGTTTGTGGAATTGGCCCGGGATTAGGAACAGATTCAGAAACGGAAAAATCTCTATTAAAATTTTTAAAACAATATCCAAAACCATTACTATTGGATGCTGATGCTTTAAATATTATTTCAAAAGATGAGAAAAATCTAAAATTAATTCCAAAAAAATCGATCATAACTCCGCACCCAAAAGAGTTTGAAAGGTTATTTGGTGCGACAAAAAACTCTTTCGAAAGGGTAGAATTAGCCCAAAAAAAAGCTAATGAACTTCAAATTTATATTGTCTTAAAAGATCATCACACACAAATAATTACTCCGGAAGGAAACGTTTTTTATAACATTACAGGAAATTCCGGTTTGGCAAAAGGCGGAAGCGGAGATATTCTAACAGGAATCATAACTTCATTTCTTGCTCAGGGATATTCGGAAGAAAATGCAGCGATTTTTGGCGTCTGGTTTCATGGAAAAGCCGCCGAATTTGCTGCTGAAAAATATTCTAAAGAATCTATGCTTCCAACGGATGTCGTTAATGAATTTGGAAATGTTTTCGAAGAGCTCAATAAAAATACTTCGATAAAATTATAATATCAATAAAAAAGGCAAATTTGCGTGATGCAAATTTGCCTTTTTAAATATGATAAAGTAAGTTTATTCTGGTTTCCCGTTTTCTGCTTCTGTGATTTTGAATTTCTTAGAATAAATCATAATCACAAATCCTGCGATCATAAAAGGAATTGAAAGGATTTGTCCGGTATTTAATCCTCCAAATTGAATGAATTCATCTCCCTGAGGTTCTTTCAAGAATTCTACAAAGAATCTGATTGCCCAAAGAATGATGAAAAACAGTCCGAATAACCATCCCTGCTGGTATTTTTTATTAGTTCTTGTGTATAAGATCCATAATAAAACGAATAGACAAACATATCCAATAGCTTCAAATAACTGTGTAGGATAACGTGGAACTGTTACGCCATATTCACTGCTTTGCTGAGGGAAAAATATAGCGAATGGTGAACTAGGATCAACCGGTTTTCCTACAATTTCAGAATTGAAAAAGTTCCCCATTCTTACAAAAGCACCTCCTAAAGCAACTACGATTCCTATTCTATCATATACCCAGAACGGGTTTTTCTTGATGATTTTAAATGAATAATAAAGTGTTGTAAAGATCAAAGCGATCGTCGCTCCGTGACTTGCCAATCCTGAAAATCCTGTGAATTTTAATCCGTTTTTAGTGCTGATAGGTAAAAATACGCTCCAGAAATCTTCTTTAAATAATTCCGGCTGATAGAAAATAACGTGTCCCAATCTTGCTCCCAAAATAGTTCCGATCAACGTCCAAGTGAAAAGAGGTTCAAGATATTTTATGTTTACATTATCGATCTTAAAAATTTTAGCCATTAAAACATAACCTAATCCAAAAGCGAAAATAAACATTAAGCTATAAAAATGTAGGGTGATTGGCCCTAATTGAATTCCCTTTGAAGGATCCCAAATTTTAAATGAAGTTTCCAATTCTACCTTATCAGAAGCTGCAATTGGCTTGTTAGATTTTACAGCGTATTTAAATGTAGTGATATTGTCTTGCGTAGCTCCGGTTTGAATTAATTTAAAATTCTTATCAAAAAACTGATACTGATTTTCTTTAAATCTCGCCAGAGTTTGCACACTGTAATTATAATAATTAGGCTCAAAGTTTGATTCATTCAGAATGACCAAAACATTGTTGTCTATTTTTTTATCTGCAAATCCGCTCAGATCTTGAGCTTCAGTTGTAGCATAAATTTTTACGGGTATTTCAGTTGAATTTACCTTTAAAGTTCCGTCTGATAAACTGCCCTGATAATCCTGTGCAAAAAGACTTTGCGTAATAAAGGCAAATAATACAAGGTAAATTCTGAAAAAAATATTACTCATTTCTATTTTTTTAATAGTTTGTTCGTTAATTTTCTTTTTTTGGTGGAACGGGATCATATCCGCTTCCTCCCCAAGGATGACATTTTGAAATTCTCTTCAAACCCAACCAAAAACCTTTAAAAATACCATGAACCTGCAACGATTTTACCATGTAATGTGAACATGTAGGCTCGTAACGGCAGTTTTTTGGAAGTAAAGGCGAGATAAACCATTGGTAAAATTTTATTAAAACTACCAAAGGAAAGGTGATGATTTTATTGAATGTAAGTTTCAAAGCAATGCAAAAATAGGGTAAAAAAATTAAAATTAGTTTAAATTTGTTATAAGTTTCGGGGCGTAAATAGTTGTTTCATCGGATAAATTCCGGCGTTTGTCGATTTTGTATATTTACACATTCAAAATTGAAATATTTATGGGTGCTTTGTCATCTTTGTATTAAAAATTTTCACTTTAAATCAAATCAAAAAATCTTGAATCAAAATATTCCATTAGCTGAAAAATTAAGACCTAAAACCTTAGATGAAGTTCTAGGGCAGGAGCATCTTACGGGAGAAAAAGGAACGATAAGAAAAATGATAGAGAATAATGCTTTGAATTCTCTTATTTTCTGGGGGCCTCCCGGAACCGGAAAAACGACTTTGGCTGAAATTATTTCTGAACAATCCGGAAGAACATTTTATAAACTTTCGGCAGTTTCTTCAGGAGTAAAAGATGTCCGGGATATTATTGAAGAAGCTAAAAATCAGAATTTGTTTTCCGGAAAGTCACCAATCTTATTTATTGATGAAATTCACCGTTTTAATAAATCTCAGCAGGATTCACTTCTTCACGCGGTTGAAAAAGGCTGGATAGTTTTAATTGGAGCAACTACAGAAAATCCAAGTTTTGAGGTGGTTTCGGCTTTGCTTTCGAGAAGTCAGGTTTATGTTTTGAAGGCATTGAGCTATGAAAAACTGGAAGAACTTGTTGATATATCTTCCGAAAGATTTAATCAAGATGAAAATACAGATTTTAAAATCTTAGAAAAAGAGGCTTTGATTCAATACTCGGGAGGTGATGCCAGAAAATTGATCAATTCTGTGGAACTTGTTTTAAATCAATATAAAAACTCTGATACCAAAGAAATTATCAATTCTGATGTTCTTGAAGTTCTACAGGAAACGATGGCTTTGTATGATAAAAATGGTGAACAGCATTATGATATTATTTCCGCTTTTATAAAGTCGATGCGCGGAAGTGATCCGAATGGCGCTGTCTATTGGTTGGCAAGAATGATCGCAGGAGGTGAGGATATTAAATTCATTGCCAGAAGAATGTTGATTTTGGCGGCTGAAGATATTGGTTTGGCGAATCCGACAGCTTTAATGATCGCTAATAATTGTTTTCAGGCAATCAACGTGATCGGTAATCCGGAAGCGAGAATTATTTTGAGTGAAACAGCGATTTATCTGGCCGTTTCTCCGAAAAGTAATTCAGCGTATATGGCTATTAATGATGCTTTGGCATTGGTAAAGCAAACGGGAAATCTGCCTGTTCCTCTACATCTCAGAAATGCGCCGACAAAGTTGATGAAGGATATGGATTACGGCAAAGAATATAAATATGCGCATTCTTATGAGGGTAATTTTGTTGATCAGGATTTTCTCCCACAGGAAATCAGAAGTTTAAAATTGTACGAGCCTGGAAATAATGCGACCGAAAAGAAAATCTACGATGAGCTCAAGAAAAAATGGAATGATAAATACTAAAAAAAGGATACTCACTGAGTATCCTTTTATATTTTGAATAATAAAATTATTTCGCTTTAGTTGTAAAAGTTAAGAATTTTTTACCGTTCTCTTCTTTGATCTGTTTGTTGTTCAGGATTTCTGCGTAAACCTTAGTTTCAGGATTTTTGAACTTATAACCATCGATGAAAACCGGTGTGTCTTTTGGAAGACTGTCCATTTCATTGACTTGAGCTATTGTAAGTCTGTCTAAACCTTCGTAACCTTTGATAAACTTATATTCTACAAGTCCGTTATCTGCAAGATCAGCATATTTTTTAAGGTTTTGAGGTAATGCAGCCTTTGTTCTCGGAATGCCTTTACCTTGAAGCATATTGCCTTTAGTGGCGAACATATCTACAGATCCTACAACGTCATTGGCAATTGCAAATTTTGTAGATGTATTTTTCTGAGCAAATAAACTTGCTGAAGCAAATATTAATAAAGAGTAGAGTAATTTTTTCATAGTTTATGGAATATGTAACTGTTAAAAACTTGATAAATATAAGTATTTTTTATAAAATGTGAATGAATTTTTAGTTTAAATTAAAAATTAACCATGAATAAGACCTTTTATTGCAATTCCTGATTGTCATTTTCAATCGTTTCTTCTTTTTTATCAACAAGATTTTTAATGATATTTTTTAATCGCTGAAACATAAATGAACTCAGTAATAAAATGACACCTAAAATAATAAAAGCAGTAATTCTTGAAACATTATCCATTTGCCAAACGTCGTAAGCGTATAATTTTAAAATCATCAAACCAAGAAGAGCAAAACCAACTTTGTTGAATTCGGAAATATTTTTCTTTAACCCCAAATAAATAAAAATACTTGAAAGAATTGCCCAAATTATTGGTAAATATAAAATGCTGAAGTGTTTTTCAAGCTTCCAGACTGTCAAAATGTCAGTTGTATTAGCTAGAATATATAAATGGTACAATTCACAACTGATTACGGTAACAAATGTAAGAGATGCAAACCAGTACGCAATTTCTTTTTTGAAGAAATCTGATTCTGGTAATATTTTCCAAAGTGTATAAACGAATGGAATCCAATAGAGTAGATGTACTGCATAAAAATTAATATCAATTTTCTTCACTAAAATAGACGTCACAATTCCTGATGCGGAAAATGAAACATTTAACATTAAAAGAAATAAAAAGATATAAATAAGTCCGGTTTCAAAATCTTTATTAATATCTAATTTTTTGCGGAACAATAAAATAATAAAAAGATAATACACACTGAATAACAGTCCGATACTGAAAATAAACGACCAAGGTTTTTCTGAAATATGATAAATAATTTCCAATAATAGAGCAACATAAATCACTCCAAAGCTTAAAATTTTAAAGGTATATTCAAAAAAACTGTTGTCTTGTTTTTGAGTTTCTGGGAGTTTTTTCAGCAAAATTAAATTTGCAAGAGTTGTTATTACGGTAACTGAACTCGTTAAAAATACAGGATTGAAGACAATATTTAGGTTCTTCGCAGTATAATATTCTGCCCAAGTCACCATTTGAGTGACAATAACCAAAGGGAACAAAACATAAAAACAAAGCTTAAAAATATTAAGATTGGTTTTCTTCCAGATAAATAAAAGTAGTGTTGCCTCAATCGCCCAAACTGTTGTGATTAAATGTGTCTTAAATTGCAACGCAAATGCAATGGTAACAAGGCTTACCGTAATTCCTGTAAAAACAGAATAGCTGATTCCAAAGGCTTTTTTATTGTATTCTTTGAGTAATAATAAGCTGTTGATTAAAGCAAAAATAATTGGAAATATAATGACTGGTTCATATTCTAATTCATTGAAAATATACACGATACCAATAATACTTGAGAAATTAATCAACACAAGCATTAAAATATCATAAGTAGAAGGTAAATTCTTTTTGATATAACTCTGCAATGCAAATGCGTAGAAAATTAGATAAGCAATAATATAAAAATAGATGCTTAGAATTTCTGGTTTTTCTACAGTCCAATAAAAAAGATAAATATTAGTGAAAATAAAGGCGATCCAACCCACACTTTTCCAATGTTTTAGAAATGCGATGATGAGCATTCCTATATTTAAAACCATTATGTATGTAAATAGAAAAGGGTAGTTGCTTTGTCCGGTGCTGATCATTAGCGGCGCCAAAAATCCACCAAATAAAGAGAAAATAATTAATGTTTCACTCTTGTAGTAATACGATAGAAGTATGGAAATCAATGTGATAATACAAGTAATGATAAAGGCGATATTTTGTGTAAACAAATGATATTCCCTGAAAGCAATGGTTGTTGTAAAGTATAAAATTGCAATCCCGCCACCTGTAATAATTGATGAAAATACGGCGTAATTTTTCCTTAAAAAATGGGCGGTCAGCATAATTCCACCTCCGATTAGGAAACCAATTCCGGCTCTTGAAGTTTCTCCGATCCAGTTTTTATCAATCGCATATTTTACAAAATATCCGATTCCGAGAACCAAAGTGAAAATTCCTATGATTGTCAGAATATTTTGTTTCAGGAAATCAAAAATCGGAGCCACCCAATCTTTTTGTGGAGGAATTTCTTCGGAAATGGAAGCCTGTTGTTTTATTGGCTGAACTTCCTGAATATCTTTATCCAAAGTAAATTTTACTTCAGGATCTATTCTTTCTTCCTTAATTTCAGTTAATTGTACACTTTTAGTTACATTTTTTCTTAACTCAGAAATTTCATCTTCAAGATGGCTTATTTTTTTGTTAAGCGTATAATATGCAAAAATTAAAGCGATAATTAATATGATAATTAGGGAGTTTTCCATTTGTCGTTTTATTTATCAAATATAGAAAATTAGGAGGGGTTACAAAGAATTAATCCATCACATAAAACATGCGATGGATTAATTATATAGAGTGATTAAAGTAAAAGTAATTTTCTAGTTCGATACTTTATAAATATAAAAAGAACCTGTACTAGAACCTAATAATCCGACACTAAGCAACGATGATCCTGTAAGACCAAAAGTGATTTTGTCGCCAGATTGTAATGTGTAAAGAGAATTTATACTTGTTTCTGAAATCGTTAAGCTTAATACAAGAAGATTCGCTCCACTGAAGGTTCTGCTGTCAATAAGTGTTGCAACGCCAGCACGTGTTCTTAAAATTCCTACCCCGGGAGAGTCTGATAGAAGAGCAGCCTGAAGTCCTGTTCCGTATCGGAAAGAGAATCCAATTGCGTAGACTCCATTTGTAGGAACCGTATAAGTGTGATCTGTATCAGAAAATAACGATGCAGTTCCTAAAGTTCTTTCCGCCTGTACAAAATCTACAGCTCTAAATCCTGTTGGGAAAAGCCCTAGGCTTAACAAACTAACACCTGCAGTTTTCTTTGCAGAATAAACACTTGAGTTAGCGTTTGTTGTATTGATCGCATTCACAGCTGCATCAATAATTAATTGAGGATTCACTTGGGCAACCTGAAAGTCACCGCCACTATTTTGGTTTACTGCCAAGATCTGATATCCTGGAAGTGCAGGAGCAACAGGTGTTGTCCTGATTTTTACTGTTCCGTTTACATCTAGCATTGCTAAAGGAGTAGGAGTCCCGATTCCGACTTGCGAAAATGCATTAATTGCAATTAAGGATAAAATTGCACTACAAATTTTAGTTTTCATGTTAAAAAATTTAATTAGTTATGGTCAAATCAGTTAGTTTTCAAAGTTTTTTATAGCAAAAATCATGCCTGTGTGATTAAGTTTTTTTTAACATTAATTCATGATTGATAAAATATTTTTAAGCATATGTTTAATATTTATTAAAAAAATAAAGATAATAGAGTTATTTATGTGAATCTGAAAAATCAAATAAAGCTTTTAGGTTGAAAAAATTCAATCAATAAATCACCAAATGGTTAATTATTTTAATTGAAAAAAAATAATACTGTCATGAAATGTGACAGTATTACCTATAAATGAGAAAATTTGTGGCTTTAACTTTCCAGAAGAAATTCTTTATAATTTCCAAGAAAATCTACGTTTGCATTAATTGATTTTAATTCTGCCAATGCATTTTCATGTAAGACGGCATCCCATTTTCCTGCAACGTTAATGAAAAAGAAATAATTTCCAAGACCTGTTTTTAAAGTTCTGGATTCTATTTTGCTTAAGTTCATTTTTCTCCATGCAAAAACAGATAATACCTGATGAAGGCCTCCCGCGTGATCTTCCGGCAAGGTGATCAGCAGTCCTGATTTTTCACCAATAACATTAAGCTGATTATTATTGTAAATATTCTGTTCTTTTGATATAATAATAAAACGGGTATGATTCTGTTCAAAATCCTGAATATTACGATTAATAATTTTCAACCCATACAAATTAGCCGCAAACTGATTGGCAACTGCCGCTCTTTTAAGTTCAGGATGCTCAGAAATATATTTTGCAGCGGCTGCAGTGGAAGAGAAGTCCTGTCTTTGAACGTCTTTATAATTCGTATCCAAAAAATGGAAGCTCTGAGCCAATGCCTGAGGATGAGAATAAATTTTCTCGATCTCATTCGCATTATTATCAGGGTGAATCATCAAATGATGAGCAATCGGCATTATAGCTTCGGCTTCAATTTTTATCGAGGACGTCTTATATAAATAATCCAGCGTCATCGAAACAGTACCTTCAATTGAATTTTCCAACGGAACGACCGCTTTATCTACCTCACCTTTCTCAACCGCATTGAAACAGTCTAAAATATTAGCCTGTGGTAAAAGTTCTTCATTTGGAAATAATTGAGCAGTCGCAAGCTGTGTAAAACTTGCGTGAGGGCCCAAAAATGCAATCTTCATCATATTTTTTTTAAATTAAATTCTCTATTTCTTTGAATCAAAGTTCAAATATGGCAATAAAAATTTAAACTCGAGGTTTCCTTAAACTGTAAAATCTACGGTTTCCAGTTTTCTTCAATAAGTTTCATAAGAGCATCGGGACATTTAATAATTTTATTCATTTTTGCATCTAAAAAGAATAAAGTGGTAGACGCTTCGGTGATTTTAATATGCTCCGCATTGTAAATTTCGTAAAAAAATTCAATTTTCACCCCCGGAATTTTTTTTATGAAGGTATGAATTTCTAATTCTTGGTCATACAAAGCAGGCTTCAAATACTTAATTTTATACTCCGAAACGGGGAGCCAAATTCCCTGACTTTCAATCTCATCATATGACATTCCTATGCTTCGAAAAAGTTCAACTCTGCCAATTTCAAAGTATTCTGCGTAGTTACCGTAATAGACGTATTTCATAGGGTCTGTTTCTCCGTAACGTACTCGTATTGTGTGTGTTGTGTGTATCATTTTTAATGCTTAATTATACATACAAATATATTTTTAAATAATCAATACCTCCAAAATTTTTTTATCAGATAAAAAATTCGACCTTTGTCTTCCTTCTAAAAAAAGTACTAACCAAGAATTAATCGGGGCATAAAAATGGATGACAATTTAATGATGATATGGCAGAGGTGCCTTCAGTTTATGCGTGACAATCTTAACGCAGCTGAAGATAGTTCTGATCTAAAAAAACTTGAGAAATCTTTCGACCTATTATTTGATAAGGTTCAGCCAATTTCATTGGTTGATAATAACCTTACATTGATGGTTCCAAGTGATTTTTACAAGGAATATATTGAGGATAATTACCTATCCTTACTTTCTGCTGCCCTGAAAAAAAATATAGGTAAAGGAGTAAAATTATGGTATTCTGTAATGGAAAATAAACCAAATGGTTTAGAAAAACCCGTTACAATGAACATGAAAGGGAAAAGCGTTCCTACTCCGAAAATGCAGGAAACAATGCCTCAGGGTTTTTCTTCGAATATTGTAAACCCTTTCGTAGTTCCTGGAATCAAGAAAATAAACATTGATTCTAATTTAAAATCTGATTTTTCTTTCGATAATTATGTTGAAGGAGAAAGTAACAAATTTGCTGCAACGGTAGCGAGATCTATCGCAAAAAGACCTGGTGCAACTGCTTTCAACCCTTTGTTTTTATATGGAGGTTATGGAGTTGGGAAGACGCACTTAGGACAGGCAGTTGGTCTTGAAGTTAAAAGTCAGTTTCCTGATAAAGTCGTTCTTTATTTGTCTTCTGAAAAATTCATTCAACAGTTTATTTCAGCAGCAAAAGCGCACAAACAGACGGAATTTGCAAACTTTTACCAGATGGTGGATGTTCTGATTATTGATGATATTCAGTTCCTTTCCGGAAAATCTGCTACTCAGGACAGTTTCTTCCATATTTTTGACTATTTGCATCAAAATGGAAAACAGATCATCCTTACTTCTGATAAGGCTCCTGTTGATATTATGGATATTCAGGACAGAATTGTTTCCCGTTTCAAATGGGGACTTTCTGCAGAAATCAAATCTCCGGATTTACAGACGCGTAAGAAAATTATCGTTGATAAATTAAGCAGAGACGGGATCGTTCTTACAGAAGATATGTTGGATTTCCTTGCTGCTGAAGCTAAAACCAACGTAAGAGAGCTTATCGGAGTTATTAATTCTGTAATTGCTTATTCTACGATTTATAAATCTGAATTAAGTCTTGAATTATTAAAAGATACAATCAATAAGATTGCTGCCAACCAGAAAAAAATCATCAATATTCCTTATATTCAGGATGTTGTATGTGATTATTTCGGAATCAAAAGAGAGCAGCTTTTATCTAAAACAAGAAAAAGAGAGATCGCTCTTCCAAGACAATTGGCGATGTATTTTGCTAAAGAGCTTACGAACGCTACATTCACTAAAATTGGTGAAGAAATGGGCGGAAAAGATCACTCTACCGTAATGTATGCCTGCGATACGATCAAAGATGTTTCCAAGATCGACAAGGAAGTTAAAAAGTACGTTAAGGATCTTGCTGAAAGAATCAAACATTAATATTTTTAATTAAAATAAAGGAAATGAAGAATAATTTTTATTCTTCATTTTTTATTTAGTTTTGTCAGAAGAAAATATTGTAAGCATTAAATTTTTCAATCTTTAAATTCAATAGCATGAAAATACTAATGGTCTGTCTGGGAAATATTTGCAGAAGTCCTTTAGCGGAAGGAATTATGAAAACAAAACTTCCTGAAGATTTCTTTGTAGATTCGGCAGGTACAATTTCAATGCACGAAGGTGAACATCCTGATAAAAGAGCTGTAAAAACAGCTGATAACCATGGAGTTGATATTTCAAAACAAAAATCAAGACCAATTGTAAGTTCAGATTTTGAAACTTTTGATAAGATCTATTGCATGGATCATCGGGTGTATGAAGATGTAATTTCAAAAACTAAAAATGATGAACAGCGTCAAAAAATTTCATTATTTTTAGAGAATGCAAAAGATCGTAAAAATTCAGAAGTTCCCGATCCATATTGGGGCGATATGAATGATTTTGAAAATGTTTTCCAGCTTTTGGATAAAAGATGTGATGAAATTGCTCATCAATTAATCCATAATTAATAACTTATAATTCTAATAAAAAATGCTTTTTTTACTCCCGGCTTATTTATCTGAAAATACTTCTATTACTCACTTTTCGCCTGTTTTGAAAGACTATATCATGCAGACGGACTATTTCTTTGTTGAGAATGGAAAGACCGCAAGAAAGGTGGTTAAATTTTTTGCACCTGAAAAAAAGCAGTCAGATTTAAAACTGTTTTTATTAGATAAATACACCGAAAATAAAGATATCAAAGAAGCTCAGGAATTAATGTTGAAAGGTCAGGATTTCGGTTTGCTTTCCGAAGCCGGTCTTCCATGTATTGCCGATCCCGGGAATCTAATCGTAAAATGGTGTCATGAAAAAAATATTCGTGTTATCCCAATTTCAGGACCTTCATCCATTATTTTGGCTTTAATTTCAAGTGGCTTTAATGGTCAGGAATTTAGCTTTAATGGATATTTACCAATAGAAAAAGGCGAAAAGAAAAAACAGATTATGCAGTTGGAAGGCTTGGTTCAGAGAACTGGATATTCACAAATTTTCATGGAAACTCCTTATAGAAATAATGCCCTTTTTGAAGATCTGACGAAGTTTCTTTCTCCTAATACAAAGCTTTGTATCGCAGCCAATATCAACGATCCTGAACATGAATTTATCAAAACAAAAACGATAAAAGAATGGCAGAAACAAAAACCTGAACTACATAAAATTCCGGCTGTTTTCGTTTTAGGTAAATAACTTTAACATGCGTTAACGTAAGCTTTGCATCATTCTTGTGTATTAATCAGCATAACATCAAAAAATTAAATTATGTCTGAAAAAAAATTAGCAGGACTTTGGATCGACAGCGAGAAAGCTGTAGTTGTTAAAAATCATGATGCTCAAAATGCATTTAAGTTTTTTCTTTGCAGTCCGGTAAAAGCGGAAATTCAACATGGGAATTCAAGTGAAAATGCCGGAAACAACGCTGAAAGAACGAATAAAGTGAAATTCTTTAAGGAAGTAGAGCATTTATTAACCAATTCTCAGGAGGTTTATATTACAGGCCCAGGAAAAATTCAGGAAGAGTTGAAACATTATCTACATGATACGGCTCAGTTCAAAAATCTGGATATTACATTAGATACTGCACAGCAAATGTCTGATGAACAGGTTTTAGAAACGGTGAAAAATCACTTTAATGCTTAAGTTTTAAACTAAAAATATAAAATCCGAATATTAATCAATATTCGGATTTTTGTTTATTTTTTTCTTTTCGTTCTCCATTTTCTCCAAAGGAAAATAATTAATGGAATTAATAAAAAGAATGGCCAAAATGAAATAATTCCCAATACGAAACTCACAAAACTATTCCAGCCTTCCGTAATTGAGTCTCCAAAACGGCTTCCAAAACCAATTTTAGAAGTAGCTGAACTTCTCACTTTTTCTTTATATAAACTTAAATTCAAGGTGCTGTAATTCACTCGGTCATCAATGAAACGAAGTCGACCTTCCGAAACATCAATTTCATCTTCCAATTCACGAATGTTTTCCTGAATTTCAAGAATATCCTTTGTCGTTGCCGCACTTTTAAGCATATCTCTATACTTCTCAAGGTAGATTTTCTTATTCGCTAGCTTAATAGAAACATCAGTATATTCTTCTGTAACATCATCAGACGAAATATTTTTAGACAAAACGGTTCCCATTCCATCGGAGAAAGAATTTATCAGCGCATCAAAATTCTTGTGCGGAACACGAATAACCAAATTTAAGTTTTCATCAGTATCTGTATTTCGGAATTCTTCTTTTTGAATGTAAGCTTGGTTTTTATTTAAAATTTCAGTAGTCTGATTCTGAGCTTTTTTAATATCCCCAACCTGAATGATCAAATTGCCATTTTTGATTACTTTCTTTGAAATAATATCTGTGTCTTTTTCAGATTTATTTTCTGTTATATTCGATATTGCATTAGCTGTTGGTGCATAATTTTTAGAGATTTCTTCTTTTGGTGGCGGGGGAGGAAGATATTTATCAGAAGGTTTTTCCTGAAGGACTTCGACTAAGTCAGCTTTTACTTGAATGGGTTCCTGTTTATTGCAATGGATAAGAGTAAGGCAAAATAAAGGGATCAATAATTTTCTCATGGATAAATTTTGATGAATTCTTATCAAAAACTATGCTTAAGATTGTAATTTGATGTGAAATTTTTAATAATTGACTAGAATTAATGAAAATGTTTTGGTTTTGAAGGTTTTTATTTGTTTAGGTCATTAAAAAATCAAATTATTTTATATTTTTATTGAATGAAAAAGAGTCTTTTAGCATTTGTATTTTCTCCATTTTTAATGTACGCTCAGGAAGTTCCAAAACTTACTGATGAAATGGCGATGAAATTAGCTGATAAACCCGTCCATTGCATCAATCAGGAATACCCGAATAAAACGGCGCATATCATTAATAATGAAAAGGAAGTTCCGTTGACTCCAAAAGACCTTCATCCCAGTTTTTATGGCTGTTTTGATTGGCACAGCTCTGTCCATGGACATTGGATGTTGGTTAGATTGCTGAAAACAAAACCTAATTTAGCGAATGCAAAAGAAATTGAAAAGATTCTTGAAAATTCATTTCAAAAAGAAAACCTTCAGACGGAAGCAGATTATTTCACGAAATATGAGTTAACCACAACATTTGAAAGAACTTATGGCTGGGCTTGGGTGCTTAAGCTTGATGAAGAATTAGCGACTTGGGATAATCCTAAAGCTAAAATCTGGCATGAGAATTTGAAACCTTTAACGGATAAAATTTTAAGTTCATGGAAGACTTATTTGCCTAAACAAACCTATCCAAACAGAACGGGAGTTCATCCTAATACGGCTTTTGCAATGGTTTTTGCACTTGATTGGGCAAGAGCAACGGGTGATAAAGCTTTTGAAAGTCAATTAATAGAAAGGGCAAAATATTTTTACTTAAATAATACCAAAACACCTGCTTATTTGGAACCGGACGGTTCAGATTTCTTCTCGCCAAGTTTGGAAATTGCGGATTTGATGAGAAGAGTTCTTCCTCAACAAGAATTTGTAAAATGGTTAAATAATTTCTACGAAAAGCGAAGTTTAGAGAATATCGAAAAAATTCCTGTTGTAAGTGACTTGTCTGATTATCAAACGGTTCATTTGGTTGGTTTATCCTTTACAAAAGCATGGTGTATGAAAGGAATTGCAAAATCTCTTCCCGATAATCATCCATTAAAAAAGGAATTCCAAAAAACAGCAACTGTATTTTTAAACAACGGACTTCCACTTCTTTTCCAAGGAAATTATGGTGGTGATCATTGGCTCTCTAGCTTTGCAGTTTATGCTTTAGAAGATTAAAAAGGTCTTGAAGATATAAGTTTTTCACACGGCATAAACTTCTATCTTCTTGCATCCAGCTTCCAACCTAAAAAAGATTTTTAATACTTGATTCCCAGTTTTTTAAGTACAAAACTTAAAAGCCAGATTGGTCCGACTAAGAGAAATTGTATATCTTTTAGGAAAGACGGTTTCTTACCCTCAATTTTATGACCTACAAACTGTAAAATCCAAGTGACGATGAAAACGGCAAGATAAACAATCCACGAATTTTCTTTAAAACGAATATTGATTCCATAAGCGAAACTCTCCATTAAAGTCATTACAAAAAGCATAATCACGCCAATTAAAAAAGAAAGTCTCATGTAAAATATGGTTACTAAAAGCATTGCAAAAAGACTTACATAACTGATACAGCCGATATATCTGAAGCAAATTGACATTGACGGAATAAGCGAAATAAACCCTAAAATCGTCCAGAAAATCAAAGGAACACAGATCCAATGAATCAGCTTATTGGTTGAGTTTCTATGGCTTTCGGCATATTCTGCAAATAGTAAATCAATCTTTCTCATATTAGGAATTTGGAAAATACTAAATTAATAAAATTTTGTAATCGCAGAGCATATTGCTTACATTTGTGTTATGTCTGTCTTAGAAAAGTTTGGAGTAGAGATTTTTACGCAACATAATATTTTCGAAAGGATCTCTGCCGATAAACCTTTTCGACCTGATAACCCTGCTTTTATCTTCATTAAAACGGGGACAATAAAGCTTCGTCAGCATTTCAGTGATTTGGAACTTTCCGCAAATATGTTTATGGTAACAGATCCGCAAACGGTGTATGAAATGGTTTCCGTAAGCGATGATTTTCAGTCGAGAATGGTTTCTTATAAAAGAGATTTTATTTCAGCTTTATCATTGAAATTCAATAGATTAATTACCTATCGTTACTTTAGACAACAGATGAATATTGGCGTTCCTTTTCTGCAGGACGAAATGGATGTTGTCTGGAAAAGTGTCAACTTTCTGAAATACATTCTTGATTCTCCTACCGAAATGACGTACAAGAAAGAAATGGTAGAACATTTATTTTCAGTGTTTTGTTATCAAATGGCAGGAATTATTTCTAAAGAAGATAATAATTCGATGAGCCAGATGTCTAGACAGGAAGAGATTGTTTTTAATTTTCTGACAGATCTTGCGGAACATCACCTCACAGAGCGAACAGTTGAGTTTTATGCCGAGCGACAATCAATTACAACCAGACATCTTTCCTCGGTTGTGAAAATAATTACAGGCAGGTCTGCAAGTCAGATCATTGCTTTAATTGTAATCAATGAAGCTAAAGTGTTGCTAAACTCATCTAAAAAGCCTGTTTCAGAGATTTCATCTATCTTGGGATTTAGCGATCAATACTCGTTTTCTCACTTTTTTAAGAAGCATTTGGAGGTAAGTCCGAGCCAATATCGGAATCAGTTCGAAAGTTAGAATCTTACATTTGAACATCTTTTTCCAATTCTCAAACATTTGATTAACTTCATAACCACCGTAACTTTGTACTCGTAAAACAAGGTAAAATGGTTAAGAATATAAAAACAGCTCTATCACTCGTGATAGCACTATTTCCTGCGCTGTTTTTTTCACAAGAAATTAAACAGCTGACAGCGAATGAAGTCGCCGAACTGGCACTACAAAATCATCAGCAATTAAAGGTTTCGGCTCAAAATATTGACATTGCGAAACAAAATACGAATGTTACAAAACTGCAGAAACTGCCTACAATTACGGCTTCTACAAGTCAGTTTTATTTAGGGAACGTGTTGGCAATCGATAAGGATTTTTCAAACTCAACCAATATTCCGATGCCTCATTACGGAAGCTCTTACGCGGTACAGGCGACTCAATTGATCTTTAAAGGTGGATTGGTGAATAAGTCTATTGAAATGGCCGGACTTCGTGAGCAATTATCAGAATTGGATTTAGAGAAAAACAAACAGGATGTAAAATTTTTAGTAATCTCTAATTATTTGGATGTTTATAAAATTTTAAACCAAGAATCGGTTTTTCAAAATAACAAAAAACTGGCTCAGGAACGTCTGAAAAACATTCAAAAATTCTATCAACAAGGAATGGTTACCCGAAACGAAATGATTCGTGGAGAATTGGCCATCAAAAACTTAGATCAGGGAATTTTAACGTTAGCAAACAACAAAAAAATACTTAATTATAATTTAAATATTGCTTTAGGTTTATCTTCTGATACTGAGATTATTCCGATTGAAAGTTTAACCAACAAAGAATCCGGAATTGGGATAGATTATTATTTTGATTTAGCCCATGACAGCAATCCACAAATGAAATCTGCGAAGACCAATATTGATGTTGCAGATAAAAATATTGAGATCATTAAAACCGATAAAATGCCTACAATAGCAGGTTTCGGAGGGTATACTTTACAAAGACCAATTACGACGAGAAATCCTGTTTTGGATATGTATTCCGGAGGTTGGCAAACAGGCATTTCTTTGAGTTATAATATTGATAATCTGTATAAAACGAAAGAAAGAGTAAAGCTTGGAGAATTGCAAAAAAATCAAGCTAATGATGCCATGACTCTGGTTCAGCAAAATATAGATATGGGAGTGAATGCTGCGTATGTAAAATATCAGGAATCAATTCAACAAGCTGACATTCTGAATGATGCTAAATTATTAGCTGAAGAAAACTACAAAATTACGGAAGCTAAATATCTGAATCAATTGGCTGTACAGGCCGAAATGATCGATGCCCAAAACCAAAAACTACAATCTGAACTGGATTTTGCGAATGCTGAGATCAATGTATTGTATCAATATTACAATCTTTTGAAATCTACAGGAACGCTTTAATTTTTTAAAACTGAAAATCAAACAATGGAAAACAAAGAACAAAATACTCAAAATATAGCGCCACAAACAGTTCCGGCTCCTGAAAAACCAAGTGCTGCTCAAAAAAAGAAAGAAAATAAAAGGAATAAAATCAGAGCAATTATTTCAAACACGATCGTTTTTTTACTGATTGGTTTCGGACTGTTCTGGTTGGTTCGTGAATATTTTCATATCGGAGATAAAACGTATACAGAGGCTGCTCAGGTTGAAGAATTTATCAATCCAATTAATACAAGAGTTTCTGCATATATCAAAGAAATAAAATTCATCGAACATCAACAGGTGAAAAAAGGGGATACGTTGGCTATTTTAGATGATCGTGAGATTGTAACTCAATTAGGACAGGCGGAAGCAGCATATCAAAATGCATTGGCACAACGTTCAGCGACTTCTTCTTCAGTAAATACCGTTTCCAATAATGTAAGTGTTATGGAATCTAATATTGCCGGTGCAAAAGCCAGACTTTGGAATGCTGAGCAAAATTTAAACAGATATAAAAACTTGTTGGCTGCTGAAGCAGTAACAAGACAGCAATACGATCAAGTAAAAACGGAATATGATGCTCAAAAAGCAGCGTATGAAACGTTTGTTAATCAAAAACAATCTGCCAACCTTTCGACTACGGAAGTAAAGAGCAAATTAGGAATCAATGATGCGGAAATCAAGAGAACCAAATCAGCTTTGGATATGGCTAAAATAAATCTTTCTTATACTGTAATTACAGCGCCTTATGATGGCGTGATGGGTAGAAGAACGATTTCCGAAGGGCAATTGATCCAGCCGGGTCAACAAGTTGCAACGATTGTTTTGAACGGTCAAAAATGGGTAACAGCAAACTTCTTGGAAAGCCAGATGCCTAATATCAAAATCGGAGAGAAAATGATGATGACGGCAGATGCTTTGGGGGGACAAAAATTTGAAGGAATTGTTACGGCTGTTTCGGCAGCAACAGGATCAAGATATTCAAGTGTGCCGACGGATAACTCTACCGGAAATTTTATTAAAGTTCAGCAAAGAATTCCTGTAAGAATCGAGTTTACGAATTCTAATAAAAAAGAAGATATCGCTAAACTGAGTGCAGGAATGAATATGAATATTAGTATTAATAAATAGCCAGTTGTGAATTGTTAATAGGTTAATTTGGATGGGGAAACTCACAATTGATGTATTATAATTCACAATCAAAATAATTAATTATCAACATGTATAACAAAGGACTATATCACGATTGGGTACCAAAACCCATACAGCTTTTGCTGATTGTATTGCTGCTTGCCGTAGTGATGCCATTGGGTGGAGTGTTCACGGGAAACATCAGTTACCTGGTGAGCGGTACCGGTGCAATGACCGAATATTTCATGTGGGCCAATTATGCCACAACCATTGGGATGGGGGCATGTATGCCGATTGTTATGAGATTCAAAATGAGGTTTAAAGTTCGTGATAAGATGATTGTTTTATTGGTTCTTTTGGGTCTATTAAGTTATTTGAATGCTACGACTATTGATCCAATAATCTTCATTTTTACCTCATTAATTATCGGATTTCTAAAAATGATGGTTACGATAGAACTGTTCTTACCATTAATGGCGATGATCGGTAATAGAGGAATGTTTTATGGAGCATTTTATACGTTCGTTTTGGTAATGAATCAAGTGGCTGCGTACTATGCGGTGGAAGTTTCTATTCAATATAATTGGCAGCAATTCTATATTTTAATATCGGTTTTCTGTTTTATTTTGGCACTTTTACATTGGATCTTTATGCACGATAAATATTTTGCTTTAAAAATTCCGTTGCATTATATTGATTGGTTAAGTATTTTGCTTTTCGTGTCAACATTCATGTTTTCAGCGTATGTTTTCTCTTTTGGAAAACAGCAGGATTGGTTGAATTCGAGTAAAATTATCAACGCCAGTATCGCTGCTTTTGTGAGTTTTGCCTCGTTGGTATTGAGACAATTAACCTTAAAAAGACCTTACTTATCTTTCACCATATTTTCAAAAAACAATGTTCAACACGGTTTATTTATGTTGATGTGTTTAGGGATGTTTTTAGGAACAACTTCTATTCAAAATACATTTGCCGTCGGAGTTTTGGGGTATGACCAATTAACGAATGCAAGATTGAATTTATTAATGATTCCAGGATTGGTTTTAGCGGGAGTAACGGCGATATTTTGGTTTAAAAAAGAAATACCGTTGAAAATGTTCATTTTTTCAGGCTTTTCAGCAATGATGGGCTATGTAATTATAATGTACTTTTCGATGGTCTTAGAATTCAGTTATGACGGATGGTATTTGCCAATGTTTTTGAAAGGATATGGAATGGGTTCGCTATTCATCTCAGTTTGGTTTTATACGTTGGATAAATTGGAATTGGATGATATGTTGGCCGCCATCGGATTGGTATTGGTTTGGAGAACGTTTTTTGCGGTTGGATTTTTCTCAGCCTTGTATTCTTGGTTTCAATATCGTTTTCAGATCGTTGCTGTTGGAGACTTAGCAGTTTATATGGATGGAATGACGATAAGTCCACAAAATGTAGCTGCCAATATGAAAGCCATTCAGTTAAATGCAATTATTGCCGCCAATAAAAAGCTATTCGGATATATTATTCTTGCTGGTTTTGGAGTGTTGGCTTACATTATAACGCATCATTTTGGAAGAGAACAATTTACGTATGTCCGATTCGTAAGAATGCTGAGCGGTAAATCGGTGATTGCAAGAAGAAGATTAAGAGAACGAAAAAGATTAATAGAAGATATAAAAGACGCAGCCGGGCCTGCGATATAAAGATACCTTGTTTTTCACTTGTAAAGCTCTGTTTTTTAATCATAAAAATGGGGCTTTACTTTTTATATTTATTGTTAAATTATTTTTATTTAGACAAAATAAAAATTAAATTTGTAAAAGTAAATAATAATATGGCGAAGATTCAAACAGGGCAGATTATTGCCGAAGTTACTAGAAAAGAATATATCACGGAACATTATATCAGAGTATACTTATATTCTCCAGATGTTCAGCAGTTTAAAGATACAACGATTGGAGATAACAATAAAATTGCAGTTCCCCCAAAAGGGTTGAATGAAATCCATTTTCCGACGTTAGATGAAAACCATCAATGGATCCATCCGTCAAAAGAACTAGCTCCAAGTATCAGAACATATACGCATCGAGGAATAAATTTAGGAAAAAATGAAATTTTCATCGACTTTGTAGATCATGGCGATGGAGGACCAGCCTCAAGATGGGTGAGAGAAGCAGAAGTTGGCTCTAAATTAGGCGTAATGATGCGCGTTGAAGGAAAAGAACTTTATCCTCAAGCAGATTGGTACTTTTTAATTGGTGACGGAACAGCAATTCCTGTATTGAGTGCGATTTTGGAAACGCTTCCTGAAACCGCAAAAGGTGTGTGTATCATTGAAGTTCATGGAAAAGAAGACGAACAAGTTTTGGAAACTAAGGCTGATATTACATTTATCTGGGTTCACAATCCAGAGCCTCATGTAAAAAGTGATTTAGCTCAAGTAGTAAAAACCGTCGAAATTCCTGAAACTTCAAAGTTCGGATATGTAGCAACAGAATTTTCAAGTGTGAAAGAAATCCGTTCTTATTTGAGAAAGGAAAAAAGTTGGACACAGCAGGAATTATACGCCTATTCTTACTGGAAGGCCGGAGTTGCAGAAAACGAATCTCAGGCTGACAGACAAAAGGAAAAGAATGCTGTTGATTAGAAATTTAGAAAATATTTTAAAGCAATATTAAAAGAACCTCAGAAAATTTATCTGAGGTTCTTTATTTTTTAATTATCGATTGATTTTTCGATTCTTAATTTCTCAAAAACTGTCCAATTCCTGTAGAATCAAACGTAAAAGTATTTTGATTTTCAGCTTTATCTAATTTTTTACTGATCGTTAATGCCCATAAAACTAATTCTTTACAGAAATTTTGATCTTCAATGCTTAGTTCTGAAGTATTTTCTTCAACAACTTCCACTAAAGGCTTGATGCTGTTGAGTTTACCGTAGAATTCTTCGTTTGTATCAGAATAATTAAGTTCAAGATGGTTTTTGTTAAACCATTTAATTAAATCAGTGTATGGGTTTTTAATTCCATCTTTTTCTAGCTTAGAAATGCGTGGAAAGAGGTTTTCAAATTGTATCATGACCGCTTTGTCAATCAGTATTTTAGCGACATAATCTGCACCTTCTTGTTCGCCTTCATAAACAAGCTCAATTTTTCCTGTAATTGATGGAATAATCGACATGAAATCAAGCAAACGAACCGTAGTTTTTTCAGCATCTGATTCAATTAATCTTAATTTTGCTGCAGCTACTAAATTTTCCATTGCACTGATGGTAAGTCTCGCACTTACGCCACTTTTCGCATCAACATATTCGCTGTCACGGGCTATGAAAGCAACCTGTTCCAAAAGATCTTTCGCTAAACTAGGAATCTGTATCTGTGATTTATCCTGAGTTGAAATAGCAGCTTCCTGTTCCGTAATTTGTCGGGCAAGAGCAATTGTTTTTGGGTAGTGAGTGAAAATTTGTGAGCCAATTCTGTCTTTCAATGGAGTGACAATGCTTCCACGATTGGTGTAATCTTCAGGATTTGCTGTAAATACAAACTGAATATCAAGAGGCATTCTCAATTGAAATCCACGGATCTGAATATCACCTTCCTGTAAAATATTAAACAAAGAAACCTGAATTCTAGCCTGTAAATCTGGTAATTCATTCAAAACAAATATAGAGCGGTTGGCGCGGGGAATCATTCCGTAATGTAAAACACGTTCGTCGGAATAAGGGAGTTTTAAAGTTGCTGCTTTGATGGGATCGATGTCACCAATTAAATCCGCAACATTCACATCTGGCGTTGCCAGTTTTTCAAAGAAACGGTTCGAACGGTGTACCCAAGAAATTGGAGTTTCATCACCAAGTTCTACAATAAGATCTCTTGAATATTTTGAAATCGGATGAAATGGACTGTCATTGATTTCAGAACCTTTTACGATCGGCATGTATTCATCAAGAAGACTTACCATGCTTCTCGCAATTCTGGTTTTTGCCTGTCCGCGTAAACCTAATAAATTAATGTGATGTCCAGCCAAAATAGCTTTCTTCAATTGTGGAACGACGGAATCTTCATACCCCCAAAGTCCTTCAAATACAGGTTCTTTAGCTTTAATTTTTGCAATTAAATTAGCCTGAATTTCTTCATTAATCGTTTTATCTAGGTATCCTGAATTTTTTAATTCTTTAAATGTAATATCGTTTTTCATTTTAAATTTTATTATTTCTAAGGGTTGGATGGAGGTGGGTTTAATTTTGATAGTTGATAGTTGATAGTTGATAGTTGATAGTTGATAGTTGATGTTTTGGGGAAAATATTTAATGTTTGTTTTTGATTTTTTATTTCCCCGGGTTGTACCCGAGGCTATTATTGTTGAACTACTTCGTGGTTCGGTGTATATTGTATCAACTTCTATCTTCAAGCTTCCAACATCCAGCCTTTATTTAAATTCTCTTTATTCTGTTTTTTTCGTAGTCTTCAAAAATCATTTCTCCCAAACCGGACAGGCCTGTTAAAAAGGCTTTTCCTTGATTTTGAGCAGTAAATGCATTTACAAATTGACGAAGATAGGGATCTTGTGCAATCATAAATGTGGTGATCGGAATTTTAAGCTTTCTTGCTTCTGCTGCTTTGTTGAGACATTGGTTGACGATCCTTTCATCTAAACCGACACTATTCATGTAAAATTCTCCGGTAGGAAGCTTAATACAACTTGGTTTCCCGTCTGTGATCATGAAAATCTGTTTGTTGGTATTTCTTTTTCTGCGAAGAATATCCATTGCCAATTCCAACCCGGCAACCGTGTTGGTATGATAAGGTCCGACTTGCAAATAGGGTAGGTCTTTGATTTTGATCGGCCAGGCTTCATTCCCAAAAACAATTATATCAATGGAATCTTTTGGGTATTTCCTTTTGATTAATTCCACCAAAGCCATGGCAACTTTCTTTGCAGGTGTGATTCGATCTTCACCATACAAAATCATGGAGTGGCTGATGTCGATCATCAACACAGTGCTCATTTGCGCTTTGTGCTTGGTTTCCTCTACAATAAGATCGTCTTCTGTCAGTCGTAAGTCTGAAATTCCGTTATTGATTTGGGCGTTTTTTAGACTTTCGGTCATATTTACCAAAGAAAGGTCGTCTCCATATTGGAAATTACGGTTTTCACCATCACGCTCGTCGCCGACGCCTGTTTTTGTGGTGCGATGGTTTCCTACACCGCTTTTTTTGAGTTTTCCGAAAATTTGATCCAATGCATACTCACGCAAAGCGGCTTCAAGTTTGGCGGTCAGTATATTTTTACCTTTTCCTGATCCTGAATTACCGTCTTTAGAATCTTCTTCCTCTTTAATGTATCCACGTTTTTTTAAGTCTGCTTCAAAATCTTCAAGAGTATATTCATCGTTGAAAATGTTATATTCTTTATCAAGCATATCGAGCCAGTCAAAAGCTTCCTCAATATCACCCGAAGTGTGCGTCAGCAAATCCTTGAAAACATCAAATACCCGATCAAAAGGCGATATATCTTCCGGAATATGTTTACTGAAAGTATATCCTTTTTGATAATTAAAATCTTTATTTGTCATAAGATATGATGCTGTTTAAAACACTACAAGTTATGGAAATATTTTTGCAAGATCAGGGTGTGGAAAATAGAAAATAGTAATGATGGTGATAAGCTAATTATAATGGCGACCTTGCCTGACCTAATGTATGTCCTCCAAATACAATCAATTCAAACATTCTTTTTACTGCAATATTAATTTCATCCTGATTACAACAATATTCGTCAATCTCGCCAATTTTTTTATAATTTGAAATATTGAATCCTTCTTCAATATCATTATACCAAATAACTTTTTTCCCGCATATTGCAACGACCCAAAATCCATTTCCTTCATTTCCGTAATCTTTTTCATCCCATTTTATAGGATCAATTTTTATCAATTGCCAGAAATTATAAAATTCTCCACTCAGTTTATTTTCAGTTTTTTGAATTTCATCATATAGTTCATTGAGGGTAATAGGAGTCCATTTTTCCATAATGTAAATATATGATTTTGATTTTTTGAATTAAAACTAATATTCAAAAATGAAGATAACTACTATATTATTGAATTACATAACTTTATATTTAATGTTTAGTTGGTATTAAAAACGAAATGTTTTTTTCAGGCTTTATATTAAAAAAAATTATAGTCAAACCTTTATCTTTGTATTATAAATACCACTATGAAAGATTTAATGGGTAAAGCGATCTGGGACTATTTTCACAACGAAAATCCTGAAGATCTGCAGACTGAAACTTCAATTTCCGAGCTGGATGAACTTCCGGTAGAATATCTTTTCAGAGATTTTGAAGAAATGAATGAAATCGAGCAAAAAGCATTGGAATTATCTCAAGGAAAAGTTCTGGACATTGGAGCGGGAGCAGGTTCGCATTCATTATATCTTCAAAATGAAAGAAATCTTGATGTTTTAGCTTTGGATATTTCTCCAAAGTCTGTTGAGGTTTGTAAACTGCGAGGAATTGAAAATGCAGTATGTGAAAACATTCTTGATTTTTCAGGTCAAAATTTTGATACGATCTTATTATTAATGAACGGAACCGGAATCTTTGAAACCCTTGAGAAAATTGATACTTACCTTAAAAAACTTCATTCTTTATTAAATGAAAACGGTCAAATTCTCATCGACAGCACCGATATTTTATACATGTTCGATAAAGATTATGATGGTGGCGTTTATATTCCTGCAGGAGGATATTATGGTGAGCTAGATTATATTGTTCATTATAAAGGTGAATCAGAAAACCCAATCAAATGGCTGTATCTTGATTTTTTTACCCTACAAAATGCTGCTGAAAATAATGGTTTTAATGTTGAAAAAGTGATGCAGGATGAGGATTCTTATTTAGCAAAATTGACTAAGAAATAAGTGATTTTTTGTCATTGCGAGGAGCAAAGCGACGAAGCAATCTCTTAAAAATCTTAACTACTTAAATAAATCTTAATGTTTCAAATTTCTAACCATTAAGATTCTGTTAAGACTTTAAGAAAATTAAGTTTAAACATTATTTTAAAATTGAGATTGCTTCGTCGCTTCGCTTCTCGCAATGACGAATAAAAACAAAAAAGACGCATAAATCTATGCGTCTTTTTTTATTTAAAATATTGAAGATTATCCAATCTCAATACCGTTTTCTACATGAGAATCATCTGGAGTTACGAAAGATAGTTTTCCGTCTGGTTTTGTCGTTAATAACAACATTCCCTGAGATTCAATTCCTCTGATTTTTCTTGGAGCAAGGTTTAATAAAATCATTACCTGCTTTCCGATCACTTCTTCCGGAGTGAAACTTTCTGCAATTCCGGAAACAACTGTTCTTACGTCAACGCCAGTGTCAACAGTTAATTTTAATAATTTATCAGCTTTCTCAACTTTTTCAGCTTCAATAATAGTAGCTGTTCTTAAATCGATTTTCGTGAAATCATCAAAAGTTATTTCCTCTTTCATAGGATTTGCGTTAGGGTTTGTTTTTTTATTATTTTGTTTTGTATCCTCTAATTTTTGAATTTGAGCTTCGATTACATCATCTTCAATTTTATTAAATAAAAGAGGTGCTTCTTCAATTTTATGACCAATTTCAATATGAATTTCAGAGTTTTGTATATCACTCCAATTTTTCTTTTCAATATTAAAATATCCAAATAATTTATCAGCAGTGAATGGCATAAAAGGTTCACATAATTGAGCTGTTACTGCTGCAATTTGTGCTCCAACAAACATTGCTTGACCTGCAACATTAATATCATCTTTAATTGTTTTCCATGGTTCAGCATTTTGAAGATATAAATTACCATAATCTACCAAAGCCATAAATGCATTTAGCGCATTTCTAAACTCATACTTTTCTAAATAATTTTGAACATCATTTACAGCGGTATTTATAGCATTTTTACTTTCATCATCTAAAATACCATTTGGTACTTTTCCTTCAAAGTTTTTATTTGTGAAAGAAATTACTCTATTAATGAAGTTTCCGAATTTATTTACTAATTCAGAATTATTTTTAGTCTGAAAATCTTTCCAAGTAAAATTATTATCCTTTGTTTCAGGAGCAGAAGAAAGCAAGGCATATCTTAATACATCTTGCTGTCCAGGGAAATCCTGAACATATTCATGTGCCCAAACTGCCCAGTTTCTCGATGTTGAAATCTTATCATTTTCAAGATTCAGGAATTCAAAAGCCGGAACATTGGTAGGCATAATATAATCTCCGTGAGCTTTCATCATCGCAGGGAAAATAATACAGTGGAACACAATATTATCTTTTCCGATAAAGTGAACTAAATCACTGTTTTCACTTTGCCAGTAATCTTTCCAGTCTTTTCCGTTTTTCGCAGCCCATTCTTTCGTGAAAGAAATATATCCAATCGGTGCATCAAACCAAACATACAATACTTTTCCGTCTGCATTTGGAAGTGGAACAGGAACTCCCCAGTTTAGATCTCTGGTCATAGCACGAGGTTTTAACCCATCGTTTAACCAAGATTTAACCTGTCCGTAAACGTTAGGTTTCCAGTCGTCTTTATGACCTTCAATGATCCATTCGTTAAGGAAATCTTCATATTCGTTTAAAGGAAGATACCAGTTTTTTGTTTCTTTAAGAATCGGAACATTTCCGCTTAACATTGATTTTGGATTAATCAGTTCTGATGGAGAAAGGGTAGTACCGCATTTCTCACACTGATCTCCGTACGCATTTTCATTTCCACAATTCGGACAAGTTCCAACGATGTATCTGTCAGCTAAAAATTCATTAGCCTGTTCGTCAAAATACTGTTCAGAAACTTCTTCTGTAAATTTCCCTTTTTCGTAAAGAACTTTAAAGAAATCCTGACTCGTGTCATGATGATTTTTAGATGTTGTTCTGGAGTATTCATCAAAAGAAATCCCAAGATCTGAGAACGATTTTTTGATGATCTCGTGGTATTTGTCTACAATATCTTGTGGAGTAACTCCTTCTTTTTTTGCTCTGATGGTAATAGGAATTCCGTGCTCATCTGAACCACAGATAAACGCTACATCTTTTCCTGATCTTCTCTGAAATCTTGCGTAAACATCCGCAGGAATATAAACACCTGCCAAATGTCCTATATGAACCGGTCCGTTTGCATAAGGCAAAGCTGCCGTAATCATCTTTCTGTTTGACATTTATAGTAAAATTTTATCTGCAAAGATACGGATTATCTCTCAAAAACTCTTGCTAGTCTCCGTTTAAAAAGCTTTAAAATTGTTTGTGAAGCTTGGAATATTACATTTAGTTAAACCGATGTTTAACTTATTGTTAACCTTAGTATGTTGTTATGTTTCGCATAATTTATCGTAAATGAATGAAAAACAGTTAATTGGTTTAAAACACTCAAGCAATTTACATAATTTTATCTTAATTTTCATTAAATTTATGATAATTCTATTTTTTTTATAAATTGCAAGCCTGGCTAAGAGTGAAAATTATTATAAAAACAAACTATATAAAAAAACAATATTGTGAAAAATTTTACAACGGTATTAAAAATTGCGCCTGCTTTTCTCTTGGCAAGTACAATGATACACGCACAAACAAAAGACTCTACCACTAAGGAGAAAAAAATAGAGGAGGTTGTTCTGATTGGATATGGGAAGCAGAAGAAAACGGATTTGACAGGATCAATCACGTCTCTATCAACAGCTGATTTTAATAAAGGAGCTGTGTCAACTGCAGAAGGGCTTATTAATGGTCGTGCTGCCGGAGTGGTAATTACCCAGTCTGGAACACCAGGAAGTGAACCGATCATTAGAGTGAGAGGAGGTTCTTCTTTAAATGCAAGTAATGAGCCTTTGTTGGTTGTAGATGGTTTGCCTTTGGATGGAGTTTCTTTATCTACTATCAACCCAAATGATATAGAATCTTTTTCTATTTTAAAAGATGCTGCTTCCACTGCAATTTATGGATCTAGAGGATCTAATGGAGTTTTATTAATTACAACCAAAAAAGGAGGAAAAAGATTAAGAGTATCATTAAATGCTTTCACCACAGTTAACACTTTAGCTAAAAAAATTAAAGTATATAATGGTGATGAGTTTAGAACTTTAATTAATCAATTTGTTCCGGATAAAGTATCTCAGTTAGGTACTGCTAATACTGATTGGCAGGACGAAATTTTTAAAACATCTGTAACGAATGATATTAATGCTTCTGTTTCCGGAAGTTTGTTTGGGAAGGTACCAACCCGTTTTTCTGTTGATCATTTAGAAAATAGTGGATTGTTGATTACTTCCGGTTTCCAAAGAACAACAGGAAATATTGCAATTAGCCCTAGTTTTTTCGATGATCATTTAAAATTTAATATTACAGGTACTTATTCTTATACTTTTAAAAATAATGCCGATGAAGGAGCTATTGGGAATGCACTTTCAATGAATCCTACACAATCTGTTTATGATAACAATTCTATCTACGGAGATGGTTACTATGAAAACAGAGGAGGTAATTTCAATTCTACAACAGGCACTTATAATCCTAATGGAGTTTCAAATCCAGTAGCACAATTGAGAAATAAGCATGATATTCAAAATTTCAAAAGATTTTTTGGGAATGTAAATATGGAATATAAATTCCATTTTTTACCAGAATTGAAGTTAATTGCTAATGCCGGTTTGGATAGTAAAGAATTAGATGGTCATGTAACTACAAATAAAAATTCTAGAAACGGATATTATTCTGTTGCAAATACTTTTGCATATTATGGTTCAGAATCTTTCACTGGAGAAAGTTTATTGAATAAAAATGCTAACGTACAGTTGAATTATGGTAAAACTTTTGGTAAATTCAATTTCGATATAATGGGAGGCTATGAATATCAAAACTACCATAAAACTAGTTTCGATACTAAAAATATATTTTTATACACTTTAGACCCTACTAATAATTTTTATAATCCGGATTCTAAGCCAGATGTTAATTTACAGGCATTTTTTGGTAGGTTAAATTTAGGATATAACAATAAATATTTACTTACGATAAACTATAGAAGAGATGGTTCTTCTCGTTTTAGTAAAGAAAACAGATGGGGTAATTTCGGAGGAGTAGCTGCAGCTTGGAAAATTTCTGAAGAAAGTTTCTTGAAAGGAAATTCTACGCTTTCGGATCTTAAACTAAGAGCTAGTGTTGGTAAAACAGGTCAGCAAGATATTGGAGATTACAGGTATGATTACTTTAAAACGTATAATGTTTCTTCAACATTATTTTATCAATTTGGAAATACATTTTATCAAATTGCAAAAGCCAATGGATACAATGAAAACCTAAAATGGGAAGAAAGTTTAAAATATAATCTAGGATTAGATTTTGGATTCGCTAATAATAGAGTAACAGGGACATTAGATTTTTATTTAGCAGATACTAAAGATTTGCTTTCTGTTGTACCAGAAGGTCCTTTAGAAAATTTAAGAATTATTGGCCCTAAAAATATTGGTAGACTACAGTCTAAAGGGATAGAGTTGGGATTGGATATAAAAGCTGTGAAAAAAGAAAACTTCACCCTAAATTTCAATTATAATGCAACCTATAATAATATAAAAATTAAAGAGTTAGAGTCAGATAAAATTGATAAAGGAGGTGTTGGTTTAGGAGCATTCATACAAACATTTACAACAGGATATTCTCCTTATGCATTTAATGTGTACCAGCAAGTATATGATAACAATGGGAAGCCAATAGAAGGAGCTTATGTAGATAGAAATAATGATGGTGTTATAACTTCTGCAGATAAATACATCTACAAAAAACCACAGGCAGATGTAACAATGGGCTTTATGACCAATGCAACTTTTGGAAAACATATCGATTTCTCTATGGCTTGGAGAGCAAGTATAGGAAATTATGTATATGATCAAATTTCTGCAGATAGAGCGCAATTAGGTAACATTTACAATACTGTAGATGGTACTATTAATAATGCCCCTGTAGATTTTACTAATACTAATTTTAGATTTACCAATAAAGAATCTGACTATTACGTTAAAAACGGAAGTTTTGTGAAATTGGATAATGTAACTTTAGGATATACTTTTAATAATTTATTAAAAAACAATGGTTCTATAAGATTTTATACGGGTGTAAATAATGTACTCATTATCACGAAATATAAAAACATAGATCCAGAAGTATTTAATGAAGGAAGAGATGGTTCTATTTACCCAAGAGCAAGAATGTTTACTTTAGGGATTAATGCAAACTTTTAAATTTTAGAAAAAATGAAATTAAATATATTAAAATTAAGAAACCTGGCTATTGCTGGTGTATTTCTTTTATCGATAACTTCTTGTATTAATGATTTAGATGTTAAAGTAAATGATGATGAATTATACACATCTGAACAATTTTATGCCCATCCCGAATCTTACAAACAGTTTTTAGCGAAAATTTATGCTGGTCTAGCGGTAACAGGACAAACTTCTCCCAACGGAAATTCAGATTTAGGATTAGAAGTAGATGGAGGTCCTAACGAGGGTTTTTCACAATATATCAGAGGATATTGGCAATTACAAGAACTAACAACTGACGAAGCTATTATTGCTTGGGGGGAATCTGATAATCCGGGGATTAAAGATTTGAACTTCAATACTTGGAACGCAGATAATAAATTCAATGAGGCTTTTTTTGCAAGAATATTTTTCCAAATTGGATTGGTAAATGAGTTTTTAAGAGAAACTACCGATGAAAAATTATCATCAAGAGGGGTTTCAGCAGATTTAAAAGCCCAAATAAAGACTTTCCGTGCGGAAGCAAGATTTTTAAGAGCCTTATCTTACTATCACGCCATAGATATTTATGGCAAAATTCCCTTTTCAACAGAGGATTACATTATTGGTTCTGGCGTAACACCATCAGTACAATCAAGAGAATATGTATTCAACTATATACTTGGAGAGTTGAATGAGATAGATGGAGATTTAGTAGCTGCAAAAACCAATGAGTATGGTAGAGCAGATAAAGCGGCTGCTTGGATGTTGAAAGCCAAGCTATACCAAAATGCAAAAGTATATACTGGTACAGATAGAAGCACAGAAGCTTTAACCGAAATCACAAAAGTAATTGGTTCGCCATATAAAATAGCAACAATACCTTATGCTGATTTATTTAAAGCAGATAACAATACCAATGGAGCGCAAGATGAAGTTATTTTCCCTATTAATTTTGACGGTGTTAGAACAAAAACTTACGGAGGAACTACTTTTTTAATTCTTGCAAGTTGTACTAAGCCGGTAGGAGCTACATTAGGTGTTAATGATGGTTGGGCAGGTTTTAGAACCCGCCAGGAATTTATTCAATCTACAGGGACAGATGCTAGAGTAATGAAAGTAGCTGGAAGTACAGATCCTGCATCTATTTCAGATTATGCTAAGTTTGAAGAGGGTACAAAATTGATTAAGTTTTCTAATAAAAAAGCAAGCGGTGCAAGTGGAAGTGATGGTATTTTTGCAGATGCGGATTTTGCTTTATTCAGAATGGGAGATGCTTATTTGATGTATGCAGAATTAGCAATTGTTAATGGAAAAGGGAGTACAGGTACAGCTTTAGGATATATCAATACTTTAAGAACAAGAGGTGGTGCTACAAACATTACAATGTCTGATATTAATGCTCTTACTACAACAGACGCTAAAGAAATGTTTATTTTGAACGAAAGAGCTAAAGAATTATATTGGGAAGGTACAAGAAGACAGGATTTAATCAGATTAAATCATTACGTATCCGGCTACACTTGGCAATGGAAAGGAGGGATCCAAAATGGTAATTCCATCGCACCTACCAGAACTTTATTCCCTATTCCGAATAAATATTTGAATATTAATTCTAACCTATCTCAAAACCCAGGTTATTAATTTTAAAAAAATTACAATAATGAAAAATATAATAAAATTCCTTTTCGCAGCCGTAGCTATTATGATGGTTTGGTCTTGCGAAAAAGATGAAGATCAAGCTGTTTTATCTTTAAAATCCGAGCCTACATTTAAAGCAAGTGCAACTACATTGTCTTTAACTAGTGCAAATGCAAATAATACTGCAATTACTTTCACTATTACTCCTGCGGAATATACTCCTGCGGTAGAAACTACCAATGTATTACAATTTGCAGTTACTGGCACTAGCTTTTCACCACTAAAAGAAGGAGGTTTAAGTAGTGGAGTATTATCTAAATCTTATACTGTAATAGAGTTTAATGCTTTGATGTTAAGCCTTGGATTACCAACTGGTGTTGCTTCTAATGTAGATGTAAGATTA
>Ga0302167_10000069_pt1 | contig 59790 bp, 55 predicted proteins | sample I_Fen_N1_1_FD_193496 | JGI IMG/M metagenome (GOLD analysis project Ga0302167, IMG submission 193496) | Peat permafrost microbial communities from Stordalen Mire near Abisko, Sweden - I_Fen_N1_1 | ecosystem: Environmental > Terrestrial > Soil > Wetlands > Permafrost | place: Sweden: Abisko... | reverse complement strand
CACAATTTATCTTCATCGGGAGCGCGTTCCAGATAATCAATAATGGCGTCAATTTTTGCGTTGGTCTTGTTAGTACTTTCCAAAGCGTTGATCAATTCTGCAAAATGTTTCATGGCTTAGGATTTTCAATGGTTTCTTTTTCTTCTGCCTGTTCTTCATCATCGCCATACAACGTTTCAACGACATCAGATTTTATTCCAATTTCATTTAAATATTTAGAAAAAACTTCAGTTTGTCCGTGCGTTACATGAACAATTTCTGCTTCTGTTGCTTTAATCGCTTGTAATAACCCTTTCCAATCGGCATGATCGCTCATCGGGAATCCAGCATCGGCACTTCGCCATCTTCGCGCACCTCGAACCTGCATCCAGCCTGAACAAATGGCAGTTGCGGCGTCAGGTATTTTTTTAATGACATTACTATCCAACAAAGCGGGCGGAACAATGACAATATCACCTTGAACATGTTTTACACTTTCTCTAAAATCAGGAATTTCATAGTCTGGAAGTACGATTCCGACCTCTTCAAATGCTTTATTGAGTTTACCGATAGAGTAGTGAACATGGATCTTTCCCATTCCCTCAACCGCTTTCATAATTCTCTGAGCTTTCCCCAAAGAATAACCAATAAAAACGGATGTTTTTTGATTTTCCTGATTTCGTAACACCCAGTTTTGAAGTCTTTTATTAAGATCAGGAACTTCCAGCCAATTATAAATCGGAAGTCCGAAAGTACTTTCTGTAACAAATTCATTGCACTTGACCAATTCAAAAGGCATACTTAATCCGTCGTCCTGAACTTTATAATCTCCAGAAACCACACTTACATATCCTTTATATTCCAAACGAATTTGGGCAGAACCAATGATATGGCCTGCCGGATGGAGTGAAAGCTTAACACCGTTGATATCCAAGACTTCACCATATTGTAATGTCTGACATTCAATATCCGGAGAAATTCTCTGATATAAAATAGGTTTAGTGAAATGATGACATAGGTATTTTTTCATTCCCCAGCGGGCATGATCAGCATGACCATGTGTGATAACTGCATAATCAACAGGTCGCCACGGATCAATGTAAAATTTCCCTTGCGGACAGTAAATACCTCTATTGGTGAATGTGATTAGTTTCAATGGTGTGATTGGTTTAAATTTAATATTCAAAAATCTAACCAATCACTTTAAGAATGTATGGAAATTAAAATTTTTAAGCCTTTTTCAGTTTTAGCTTATAATTATTCAGTAAGCAAAAAGTAACAATTCCGACAGTTAATTCAATTAAAGCACTTCCCCAATAAATGCTTTTAACCCCGAAATAATACGGTAAAATCAACATTAACGGAATGTATAAAATCAATTGGCGTAAAAATACCAAAAAACTTGCTTTTTTACTATCATTTACTGCAGGATAGTAGGAGAGTGCCAACACCGTAATCGGCAACAAAGGAAGCACAGAAAAGAATAATCTAAAATCACTAATTTGATTATCACTCACTGTATATCCAGGAAGCATTAAGCCAATTAATTGTTTCGGAAAAATAAGGGCGATCAAAAAGAAAGGGAGCAATATGGCGATCCCGGCTACAATATAGGTTTTCAGAAATTTACGCGCTCTTTCAAATTGTCCGGCTCCAAAATTAATTCCGACAACGGGCTGTAACCCTCGCATCAATCCAAATAAAGGAGTTAATAAAAACAGGAAAAATCGATTCAAAACGGTGAAAAATGAAATATCATTTTGCGTTCCGTATCTTGCGATTGCGTTGAAAATAATAATGCTTTGAACGACGCCCATTACTGATAAAATCATTTCGGGAAGTCCTAATTTCAGGATTTTTTTTCCAATTTTTTGATCAAATGAAACTGATTTCCAATTGGTTTTAAAAGAACTTTTCCCTTTTGCGTAATAATAAAATCCAAGGAGAGAATAGATCAACATTCCGCAGTTTGTTGCCCAAGCTGCACCTGAAACTCCCATTCCGAAGGTTGAAATAAAGATTGGTTTCAAGATAATATCAATGACCAAACCGACTGCGATCATCATAGCTGCAGTTTTCATTTTTCCTTCTGCACGGATTAACATATTTAATGCTAAACCATAAATCCAGAAAATAGTTCCGATTAATGTAACTCTAAAGTATTCTACCGCAATGGTTTGTAATTCTCCTTTTGCGCCCATCATTGCCATTAATTCATGCGCAAAAATATAGGCTGGAACTGTACAAAGTATAGAGAAAAAAATACATAGAAAGTTGAAACTTCCAAATAAATTATACAGTTTATCCTGTCTGTTTTCTCCAATCCACATACTTACCGCAGCACCGGCACCTGTTCCGACTAATCTTCCGAATCCGAGAACAATTTGAGATAATGGATAGGCCATTCCGACCGCTGCCAGCGCTTTTGTATTAATTAAATACCCAACAAAAATGGCATCCAGAAAATTATTGATTCCATATAAAACAATCGCCGCAACGGCAGGCCATGAGGTTTCCCACATGACCTTTTTGAGATCACCTTTTAAGATGAATGTTTTGCGGTCCATGCTTTTGTTGTGTTGAATTGTTGAAAGGCAATTCGCTTTTCTACTTTATAAATTTCTTTTCCGACGATAGAATTAATGATGATTGCATTTCTGTAAGCTCCCATTCCTAAATCCGGTGTAACAAAACCATGTGTATGAAGTTCTGCATTTTGAACGAAGATATTTTCTTTATTATCAATTGTATAATAACGACTTACATCAAACAATCCATCTTCATTTCTTTGAATTTGATTTTCAATTCCTTTCAAGAATTTTGGTTCTTTATATTTGTAGCCTGTCGCCAAAATAACATAATCTGAGATATTTGTAAATGTAATTTCATCCTGTACATGCGTGAAATTCAAAACATAAGAATTGCCTTCAGGAGAAATATTATCCAGTTGACAGCTTGGTTTCAAGTCTACATGCAGAGGCACGTTTCCAACACTCATTTCGTACATTGTATCGAAAATATCGTTGATTAATTCGAAATTAATTCCTTTATAAAGGGGAGGTTGTTTTGCCAATAAATTTTTTCGCTGATTGGGTGACATTTGATAAAAATGATCAACATATTCCGGAGAAGTCAACTCTAAAGTCAATTTTGAATATTCCATCGGGAAAAAGCGGTCTGGTCTCGTGAACCAGCTCATGTGGAAATTTTCATTTGTTTCTGGCAAAAGATCTTGAAAAATCTCAGCTGCACTTTGTCCGGAGCCAATGATAGAAACCGATTTTGCATTCAAAATATTTTCTTTGTGATTTAAATATTCTGACGTATGAATAACATTTGGATAGTTTTTATCATTCATAAATTCAGGCAATCTCGGCTGAGTTCCCGTTCCTAAAGCCAGTTTTTTAGTATAATATTTTGTAACATCATTATTTTTCAAATCTAAAACTTCAATGATGTAAAGATCTTCTGATTCATTAAAAATAATGTTTTCAACTTTTTTCCCAAAAAGACAATTTGGTAATTGATTAGCAGTCCATTGACAATAAAGATTATATTCCTTTCTTAAAATAAAGAAATCTTCTCTGATAAAAAATTTATATAAACGGTCGGTTTCCTTTAAAAAATTCAGGAAGCTGTATTTGCTTTTCGGGTCTGCCATCGTAACCAAATCTGCCATAAAAGGAACTTGTAAAGTAGCATTATCAAGCATCAAACCGGGGTGCCAATCAAACCCTTCTGCCTGATCTAAAAAAAGCGAATCGATGGATTCCACAGGTTCTAAAAGAGCTGCTAATCCAAGGTTGAAAGGACCAATTCCGATCCCGATGATATCGTATATTTTGTTGTTTTCCAATGTTTTTGTTTTTTGAAATTTGAATTATTTAAACTTTTTATTTTAACCACAAAAGTTTCAAAAGATTAGTACATTAATTATTTAAGTTGATCATAAACTGTAAACAAGAACACATAAGTTTTAAAAATCAAAGATTTTTATTCTTTGTCAAACTTTTGTTTTCTAAACAGTTAGCTTTAAATGATTCAATGTGAGCTTTTGTATCTTTTGTGGTTAAATTTTTAATTAGCTTGAAAAATTATTTTAAATACTTTTCGCTTCCAATCTGCTTTCAGGGCACTTTTCCCAATATCCTTCACGGGTACAGAAAGTCAGATATGCAGTTTTGTGAGGCATTTCTATAATTCCTTCACGAGTGTATCCTAATTTTGTAATGATTCTATCAGTCGGAACGGCATCCACAGACGCTTCGCCAATACATTTTCCTACTTCAGGAAGCATGAAAATATAATCTAAAGCGACTTGGAAAGATTGGAAAGAGAACTTCTTGTCTTTCTGGGTTTCGGCAACAAAAAAGTGTGTTCCGTAATCGGTCGGAAGCGTTTCGTAATAAGCTCCCACAAGATCTCTCATCGGCCAGTAAGGCTCAAAACTGAATTGTGCCACACCGTTCACTTCCCCAATAAAACTGTGCTGTTCGTCACTTGGAAGAATAGTTCTGAACCAAAGTTCCAAGTCTCTTTTCGGGCCATCCATTTTCCAGAAAGGTTTTGCGTGTTCCATGTTAAACCATTCGTGGATCATTTCAAAATCACTTTCAATGTCAAAAGGACGGATACTGATGTTTACGTTGTCATCTTCAAAGTATCTTGAATAAACAGTTTCTGTAGATTCAGGCTTAATTAGTTTATTTGAAAAAAAATATTTATTTAAAGGATTCGGAGTATCAAGGAAAACGGCAGGGTATTCTAGATTTTCATCTGCCTCATTGATATTTTGAAGGCTTGTGATTAAATTTCCTTTTGTGTACCAATTTCTTTTGTTGATGATGTAATCCACTAATCCTGTTTCATCTTCATTTTGAAGCTCTTTAAATGCTTTGTAAACTAAATTAATAAGTTTTCTTTCGTTGGTTAATCTGCTGCATCCTAAAGCATTCACAACGCCTAAAATATTATTCGTTACCAAATAATAGGTATATTTTGGAGCCAATGATTCTTCATCAATAATCGACTGGCTTTCGTCTGCAATTCCAGGAAGCGCATTGGAAACCAAGTCTTTTCTGCCTTCTCTAAAGAAAAATCCCTGATTGTCTCTGAAATAAATTTTTCCCGGAAAGCCTTTTTTATCAAGTTCAATCATTACATTTTGCTGATGAAATTCACAAGCCAATCCGTAGGTATTCAAAATACCGACAATTGGTCTTACGCAAATGTGAAGGTATTGTTTAAACCAATCTAAAGCGACCTGTTCAACTGGTAAATCAAGGTTTTTAGCTGTATTTTCGATAATATTTTGAAGCCTTGAAGGTTGTCCAAAAATTCCGTCCTGACACAGCGCTGCTAAAAGCGTTACATTTTTAGTCTTATTTTCACCTTGGAAAGGATTTCTTCTGATGCTGATATTGAATCCATTAATTACTTTATCATTGAATTTTACAGTAATAAAGGCAGGATCAACCATAAAATCAATCTCTGGGAAATCTTTCTGTAAATTTTTTCCCCAATCTGTTTTTAATAACTGACTGATGTCGTGACCACGGTGTAATTCAGGATATAAGTTGATTCTTTCAGAATTGGTAATTTTTACATGAAGAGAAAATTTATACATCCATTTGCTGTTTTCACTGTAAACCGTTCTTACAGATGAAGTAGGAGTGAAGGACTCTCCATAATGACCTAACGCAAACAAAATTCCTTGCTCCTGCATGATCTGAACATCTTCCTGAACCAATAAATATTCAGCTTCCCAAGGATGCATCGGAACAATCTGATAATCCGGAAATTCGTCCCATAATTTTTTATGTTCAGCATCTAGAAGAGGATAGATTTTTTCACCTAATTCTTTGGTAACAGGCGTTCCATCCGCATTTTTTTCAATGATATTTTCAGGATTAATTAGGAAATAAAATAACTGAAATTGTCCAGAAGTTTCAGGAGAATATTTCAATAAATCTTCTTGATTAAATCCTTGTTTTGATTTTGGAACCGGATGCAAAATGTGTCCTAAAACAAGCGATTGTTCAGCTTCAATAAAAGACATTTCCAAGTCATTCACCGACTTGTTATTTTCAACCAAATGATCTAAATAAGTAGTCAAATTTTCAATACTGTTGTTCAATCTTTTTAAGACTGTTGAAGCATCAATATTAGGATGAATTCCTTTTGAATATTCTGCCGTTAAAGTCATAAAACCGTAAATATCAACTTCTGAAACTTCATCCGTATCAAGAACTCTTCTCAAAACAGGAAAATCAAAAAGATGCCTTCCGGTTTCTGAGAAATAGTTTACCGGAACGTAAACATCGCATCCAATCGAAGAAAAATCGATTCTGATATGTAAATCTGTTGGTGTTTTTTGCAAATGTTTGGCAATGGCTTCGTCATATTTTGGAATTCCCAAATAACGGCTCCAGTTTGTAAATTCTCTCATGTAGCAGTTGATCAGAGCCGTGTAGTTGATTTGTTCTGCGTATTCCTGATTAGTTAACTTCAATGTATTCATTTCCGTGCTTTTTTATGGTGTTTAATATTGATTTGATGTCTTCAACTGTCGTTAAAGGATTTAGAATGGTAAATTTTAAATAAAACTGCCCGTTGACTTTAGTTCCTGCTACAAGGGCATTCCCGTTTTTATAGAGTTGTGATTTGATGTAGGTATTGATCCTGTTCAGATCAAAAGTTTTAAACGGATTTGCCGAGTAGCGGAAGACCAAAGCAGAGAGATCCGAGCGATTTAATAATTCAAAATTCGGATCATTTTCTAAGAGAATTGCAGCTTCTTTTGCGGTGTGTATAATTCTGTCGATATAACCTCCCAAGCCTTTTTTACCGATAATTCTAAGGGTAAACCAAAGTTTTAAGGCATCAAAACGTTTTGTGGTTTGTATTGATTTATTAACCTGATTTGGGATCTCATTTTCATCATGATCTTTTGGATTTAAATAATCGGCATAATGCGTAATCAGTCCGAAATATTTTTTATCTCTCACGATAAATCCGCTACTGCTTACAGGCTGAAAGAACGATTTGTGATAATCTACAGTTACAGAATCGGCATCTTCAATTCCCTGAATTAAATGACGATATTTTTCAGTCAAAAGTAGGGCACATCCGTAAGCCGCATCAACATGAAACCAAAGATTGTATTTCTTTGCAATTCCTGAAATATTGATCATCGGGTCAACGTTTCCAAAATCTGTGGTTCCCGCCGTTGCAACAACTGCAATTGGAATATTTCCGTTTTCAATTTCCTTTCTAACGGCATCTTCCAACAACACGCTGTTCATTCTAAAAGAGCGGTCGGTTTTAATTTTAACAATAGCCTGTTCGCCCAATCCTAAAATCGAAGCACTTTTCTGAATGCTAAAATGCGCTGCATCAGAAACAAAAATCCTGAAACGATGGGCATCTTTTGATAATCCGTCTTTTTTGATGTTATGGTTAAAATATTTGAGAGAATAATGATCTCTAGCCAACAACATTCCCATCAGATTGCTTTGGGAACCACCGCTTGTGAAAACTCCGTCTGACAGATGATCAAAACCGATTTCTTTGCAAGTCCATTCAATGAGTTTTTGTTCTATTAATGTTCCGCCAGCACTTTGATCCCAGGTATCAAGCGAAGAGTTGATTGAACTGATTAACATTTCTGCTGCAATTGCAGGAATGACAATCGGACAATTAAGATGGGCAACATATTTAGGGTGATGAAAGGCAATTGCATGTTGGGTATACAATTCTTTAACTTCCTCAAAAACCTCCTCATAGGTCTGCGTAGGATCGTTAAGATTAATATTTTCAAACTGTTTTCTCAGTTCTCTTGGAGAAATTCCGCTGAAAGGCTTGTGGGTGTCTTCCAAAAATGAAATAACACTTTCCTGCGCTTTGTTGACTGCATTTTGGTATTCGTGAATGTTGAGATCACAAAATAAATTCTCCAGATTTGGGAAAAGACTTTCCTTTTCCGAAACCAATTTTTCGGTAATAAGTGTGTTCATAAAATTCTGGATTGGTTGTCTCTTTTTACTTTTTAATACTAAATTTTAAATTAAACCATTAAGATTTTATTAAGAGTTAAGAATATTAATAGATCCTTCATTTTGCTTTGCTATTTTCAGGATGACAGTGCGCATGTCATTTCGACGACAGGAGAAATCTATTAATTATTAAGTCTAAAATCTTAATGGTTAAAAAATATTCAAATCATTAATAATTTATCGTGTATCCTACAGAAAATGTAGTTCCTCGCCCTTGGTATGCAAAGGCCTTTTGAGGTGCTCCGTAGAAAAATACAGAACGTTGTCCCCAAATGGTGGTGTATTGTTTATTGAAAATATTCTGAACGCCAAAGTTGATGGTTCCTTTGTTTAGTTTTACATCTCCAATAAAATCGAATAGAGTATATCCCGTGATTTTCATATCTGCTAAATCGGTATAATTCATAGAATTCTGCATTTGTAGTCTTACAGAAAATTTCTTAGCGTTCCAACCTGTGAAAGCCATAAATTTCGATGGATTGGTTGTGTAAACAGACTGATTTTGCCAGCCTTTATCAACGGTTTCCGTTTCAGATTGCATCAATAAAATGTTACCTCCCAATTCCAATCCTTCGGCAAAACGATAGCCTAAAGCGCCTTCAAAACCGTAGTTTCTCAATTTCTGGTCAAGTAAAGAAATTGTAAAAGTGGCATTGTCTATTTTCAATGTTTTGTTGGAAAGGGCGTAGAAAAATGATCCCTGCCCATAGAATCCGGATTCCGAAGTTCTGTTATGTCTGAAACCTAATTCCATCTGGTCGGTTTTTATTCCGCTTAAGGGCTGTTCTGCAATGTTGATGCTGTTGAGTACGTTCCAACGGTTGTTATTCAACTGATATTTTCCAAAACCATAAGATTTTGCAGCATCAGGAACGGCAAATCCTTGAGAAAAACTCAACCAAGCCTGCCAAGCAGGATTAAATTTGTATAGTAAGCTTCCGTTAAGCAAGGTTACATCGTAGTTGTTTTTACCGCCTTTCACCACATCTGTAGAATTCCCATATCCGAAATGCATGTATACCTGCTCCTTGAATCCAACAAAATCATCCAATTTCACATTGATAAATTGCTGTCTTACCCCTCCGGAAAGGGTTAGTTTTTTAGTAATATTCCAATCTGCCTGGATAAAACCTGCTAAGGTAAATATTTTGGTATCCGGATATCTTCCGACAAAAGTATATGTTTTGTTAATTAATCCTCCTGACTCACTGCTTTTTTGAGGATTGAATATCGCCTGATCTCCTGTGAAATTTTCAAAATCGGCATCTACACCGTAAGTGAAATTGAAAGAATCCCATTTTTTAGACAAAACGATTTTTGCTCCGTAAACATCAGTATTTCCTCTCGCTGAAGAAAGAAATACAGGAAGCGTAACTCCAGCTGGTGGTTTTGGAACTTCCGCAAAAGATGCCCCAAAATCGACTTCTTCTCGTCTGGCATAAGCTTGTAGAATTAAATTTTGACCTCCTAAAATATTACGGTGGTTATACTGTAAGTTGGCCATAAAACGTTCTGTTCTTGGAACGATATCAGAATCTGCGCCGTCTAAAACATTAATTAAATCAGGGTTTTTAGTTGTAAATCCAACGAAATTCTGTCCAAATGAAAGCCATTTTTTATTTCTGACTTTAGAATTGTAGTATTGTAAATCTAAGCTCAAATCCTGATCCGTACTTAATTTAGCACTGATTCCGCCTAAAATGTCAATCGATCTGTTGTATTGAAAATCGGCCTGTTTAACATCCGTAATAATTTGATTTCCGCTCGCATCAAAAGCACCTTCATTTTGAGTAAAAGCAGCTCCCAACCTGAATTGGACTTTATCATTTCCGCCTGAAACAGACTGAGCAATTCTTTTATCGAGATCATCTTTATGGAAGCCAGATTTCAAACCAACTGAGGTTTCAAAAGCCAATTTATTGGACTTTGGTTTCTTGGTAACGATATTAATAATTCCACCCGTAGAATCGCCCCCGTAAATCGCAGAAGCTCCGGAAAGCACTTCAATTCTTTCGATGTTAAAAGGATCGATGGCGTCAAATTGCCGGCTGGTCGCTCTCGTGCTGTTTAAAGAAACACCATTCAACAAAACAAGAACGTTTCTGCCACGCATATTTTGGGCATAATTTGTTCTTCCCTGATTTCCAAAATCAAATCCCGGAATCATATTTCCCAATACTTCTTTCAGTCCAGCACCGCCTCTGATCTGGGTTTGAAGCTCTTTATCACTAATCACCCAAACCGTTCCCGGAATATCACTGATCTGTTTCGGAGAACGTGAAGAAACTAGAATAATTTCGTTGATGTCTGAGGTGTTTAAACTGTCCTGCTTACTCTGAGCAGAAGTATTTGCGGCTATCGTTGCCAGCAAGAATATAGAAAGCGCGTATTGCTTTTTCATTTATTTAGAATAATTAAAAATAACGAGGTAAATATAAATGAATCTTTCAATAAAATTCAAAATGATATTTGTCATATAATTCAAAACGCGGTGAACCAATATCAACTTAAGCAAGAATGAATGGTTAATGCAACCGATTAAACATCTTTATAGAAGCGAAATTGGCAGTCCCAAAATGAGAAAATATTTTAGATATTAATTATTAAATTAACGAAAATGTAATATTAAAGGATTAATTACAGCTTAAAAAAGTAAAATATTCATTGAATTGAAATCCCCAAAATTGATACTTAGGTCAGTAATTTTACACATTCAGATAAAATTTCGATGCTTTTTTCCATTTCCTCAAAATTTAAATTTCCGAATCCTAATCTCATGGCAGTAATATTTTTATTCTGATAAAGTGAGGTTTTGGGAATGAAAAGATTGTTTTGAGCACAATGACGACTGAGCTGCATCAGGTTGATCGGAATATTCCATTCTGCCCAGATAGCGAGGCCTCCCGATGGTTTTTGAAAACTGATAGAATTGCCTAAATGTTCATTCAATAAATCAGAAAAATGATCCCGTCTTTCCTGATAAACTTTTAATGATTTTTTTAAATAACGGTTAATTTCACCCTCAGCAATCATTTCTCCAAGAACACGTTCCATCAAAACATCTCCTTGTCTGTCGATAATTCCGAGGTATTTTCGCATTTCGATCATCAAATTTTCTGGAGCAACAATAAATCCTGTACGAAATCCGGGAGCAAGAGATTTCCCGAAAGAACCGATATAAATGACCATTCCGTTCGTATCTGCACTGGACAAGGGAAGAATCGGACTTTTATCATAATGAAATTCATAATCGTAATCATCCTCAAGAATAATAAAACCATATTCATTGGCTAAATTAAGAAGTTCCAGTCTTCGTTTTGCACTCAAAGTTACCGTGGTAGGATAGTGGTGATGGGGCGTAATGTAAAGCATTCTGATCTTTTGCTTTTGACAGGCTTCTCTTACACTTTCTACGATAATTCCCTCTTCATCAATCGGAATTGAAACAATATCAACTCCTGCTTTTTGAAAGATCATATTTACCGAAAAGTAGCTTAAAGCGCCCACTAAAACAGTATCTCCTTGGGATAATAATATTTCAGAAACGATATAAATACTCATTTCTGTGCTTCTTGTAATAAGAAGATTATTCTTCGAAATGGGTAATCCTCGTGATAAATTGAGGTAATGAGAAAGGTTTTTCTTAAAAAATTCACTTCCGTCATGGTTGTAATGTCCAAGCATTTTCTGCTGAGACTTTCGCTTCAAAATAGAACTGTAGAATTTAGAATGTTGATCAATTTGGGTTAATCTGATATCCGGAACTCCATCATTAAAAACATATTCACACGTAGAATGCTCAAAAGGATTATCTAAAATATTTGAGGTTTTAAATGAAAAACCTGTCGATTTTGGATAGTTTTCAAGATGATTCTTCTCGAAAGTTTTAATTTCTAATGGTTTTTCCGGATTCTTTCCAATAACAAAAGTTCCTTTATTCGGAAGACTTTCTACCCAGCCTTGGGCAAATAATTCATCATAAACCGCAACAATTGTATTTCGGTGTACTTCCAAAATCTGACTTAAAGCTCTCGTTCCAGGAAGTTTTGTTCCGAAAGGAATATAGCCTCTCTGTATCGCATTGATCGACTGATTGGCAATTTGCATATAGATAGAAGTTTCAGACTTTCTATCAATTTTCACAAAACTTTTATAAGGAATTTCAACCGGACTATCCATAATATAAAAACTGGCACCATTCAACCATCCGGCAATATACTACATTTGAACCATAAAATAAAAATCTATGGAATTCTACAATCTAATCGAAAGAATTGTGCAGGATAACGAAACCCATGCCAAGTGGCTGAATACCCTTTCTTTCATGGAAAATGCAGGAGCGAGAAAAATCTCTGCCTGTGAGCATCCCACCAAAGTAAGTTTAATACAACTAAAACACGCTGCAGAGGAACATCGTCATGCTTATTATCTTAAAAAGCAAATCGGAAAATTGGATTCTGAATTGTGCAAAACTTATGACGGGAAGGAACTTTTAGCTTCTATTGCGACACGACAGTATCTTCATTCTTTGGATGTTAAAGCTTGTAAATATCTTCAGAATAATTTCACTTTAACAAAAGAAGAGTTGAAATATGCAGCCTATCTTTTTGTGACTTATGCGATTGAAGTTCGTGCCGATGAATTGTATCCGGTTTATCAGGATATTCTGACAAAAACTTCTTCTAAAATCATGGTTAAATCAATAATTCTAGAAGAAGAAGGGCATTTAGAGGAAATGATCAATCAACTTGACGATTTTTCTGAAAATTGGAAACCTCACGCTGAAAATATTTTAAAAATCGAACATGAACTTCATGACCAATGGATCAACGCCATTATTGAGGAAGTTGCAAAGTTTAATTATGCTTAAAAATTTTCACCATTTTCAGGAAGCTTTAGAAAAAAGAAAAGACGAAGGAACTTTGAGAACTTTACAGCCAAAATCCGAAGGAATAGATTTTTATTCTAACGACTATCTGGGATTAGCGAGAAATAGTGAACTGCAAAATTTATTATTAAAACTAATTATAAAAAATCCTCAATTACTCTCCGGAAGTACAGGTTCAAGGTTGATAAGCGGAAACAGTTCGACTGTTATTCAAACCGAAAACTTTATTGCAAAAGAACATAACTATTCTTCTGCATTGCTTTTTTCATCGGGTTATAATGCGAATCTGGCTTTATTTTCAACACTTCCAACTCGTCATGATACAATTATTGTTGATGAAAAAATTCATCGTTCTGTGCATGATGCTTGTAAAATGTCGCATGCGAAAAAATTGAAATTTAAGCATAACGATGTTGAAGATTTAGAACAGGTTTTAAAAAAGCAAAATGGAAATTGTTATGTCGCTATAGAAAGCTTGTATTCGATGGATGGCGATGTGGCGCCCATTCAGGAAATCATTCAAATTGTAGAAAAATATAAAGCCAGCTTAATTGTAGACGAAGCACATACTTTTGGGGTTTTCGGATATGGTTTGGTTGAAAAATATCAATTACAAAGTCGAGTTTTAGCAACCGTTATTACATATGGAAAAGCACTTGGAGCACATGGAGCAGCAATACTTTGTGATGATATTATAAAGTCTTATCTCATCAATTTCGCATCTCCTTTCATTTATACAACTTCGGCTCAGGATGTACAGTGGATGAGTATAAAAACAGGTTATGAATTTTTAAAAGAGAATGAAAAATTATCACTAAAACTTCAAGAGAATATTAAAATTTTTCGTCGACAAAATTTGAAAACTCCGTCTTCTGAAAAGAGTCCGATTCAGGCTCTCGTAATTCCTGATAATCAAAAATTAAAAACAGTACAGCAAAATTTATCAGATAATGGATTCCTAACGTACGCAGTGTATAGCCCAACCGTAAAAGAAGGAACGGAAAGATTGAGAATTTGTCTGCACAGTTTTAATACAGAAGAAGAAATTATACAGCTAACGAAAATTATTAAAGAATTTACATGAAATTATTTGTAACCGGAATCGGAACAGAAGTGGGGAAAACCGTTTGTTCGGCAATTTTAACTAAATATTTTAAAGGTGATTATTGGAAGCCAATTCAGTCTGGAGATTTACATTTTTCAGATAGCATGAAGATTAAAAATTGGGTTGGTGAAAATGTAGTTATTCATCCTGAAACTTATCGATTACAATTGGCTGCATCACCGCATCAGTCTGCAAAAGAAGAAAAAATTATAATTGATTTAAATGAATTTAAACTTCCTGAAACACAGAATAACCTAATTGTAGAAGGAGCCGGAGGATTAATGGTTCCAATGAATGACAAAGAATTCATCATCGATTTAATTGAAAAATTACAACTTCCAGTTGCTTTGGTGGTGAGGAATTATTTAGGATGCATCAATCATACTTTATTATCGATCATGGCCTTACAACAAAGAAAATTAAAACTGGAATATTTGATTCTCAATGGAAATTTCCCGCCAGATACGGAAAGAGTAATCTGCAATTCTATTGAAAAAGAAACAAAAATCATTAGAATTCCAAACATTGAAGATATAACAAAAGAAAATATAGAAAGAAGTACAAAACAATTAACAAATCTAGGATAATGGATAGAAAAACAGAAATTAGAAATGATTGGACCAAAGAACAAATAGAAGAAATTTATCATCAACCTTTACTTGAATTAATTTACAAAGCAGCCACCGTTCACCGCGAATGGCACAACCCGGAAGAAGTACAAATGTCTACTTTATTATCCATTAAAACAGGTGGTTGTACGGAAGACTGTTCATATTGCGGACAAGCTGCGCGTTATCATACCAATATTAAAGTTCAGGCGTTGTTGCCTACAGAAACCGTTATTGCACATGCTCAAAAAGCAAAAGACAATGGTTCTTCCCGTTTTTGCATGGCTGCGGCTTGGAGAGAAGTAAGAAATAACCGTGATTTTGATCGAGTAATTGATATGGTGAAAGGAGTCAATGATCTTGGTCTTGAAGTGTGCTGCACCTTGGGAATGCTAACGGAAGATCAAGCAATCCGCCTACAGGAAGCAGGTTTGTATGCTTACAATCATAATCTTGATACTTCAGAGCGATATTATGAAGAGATTATTTCTACAAGAACTTTTGACAATAGAATCAACACCATCAATAACGTCAGAAAAGCAGGAATTACGGTTTGTTCAGGTGGAATTATAGGTCTTGGAGAAAGTCACAAAGACAGAATTTCAATGCTCTTAACCTTGGCAACAATGCCAAAACATCCTGAATCAGTTCCAATCAACGCACTGGCAAGAGTAGCAGGAACTCCACTTGAAAATAATGAAAAAACGGATACTTGGGAAATGGTAAGGATGATTGCCACTGCAAGAATTGTAATGCCTTCTTCGATGGTTCGTTTAAGCGCGGGAAGAATTGAAATGACAGAATTTGAACAAGGTTGGTGTTTCATGGCCGGAGCCAACTCTATTTTTACGGGAGAAAGAGAAACCTTATTAGTAACGCCAAATCCGGGAGTTTCGGAAGACATGCAGATGCTTCAAACTTTAGGTTTAAAACCTATGAAAAGAGAAACAGAAAAAGTGATGGATCAGTTTGAAACCTGGAAAACAAGCTTAGTCTAATTTTTAGGGTTATGCATTGTGAATACTCAATTGTCAATATAAGCTTGGATAATTCACAATTCATTATTACCATTCACCAAATTACTCATTACCAATTACCCATTACTTATGAATCTACAAGAACGTGATAAGGCCGTCAACTGGCATCCTTATACCCAAATGAAAACGGCAAGTAACACCATTCCCATTGTTAGAGGGAAGGGAGTATATCTTTATGATAACGAAGGGAAGCAATATATTGATGCCGTTTCTTCATGGTGGGTGACCTTGCATGGGCACTCGCATCCTTATATTGCACAAAGAGTTTCTGAGCAACTTAATACATTGGAACAAGTTATTTTTGCAGGCTTTACTCATGAGCCTGCGATACAGCTTTCTGAAAATCTATTGCAATTGCTTCCGAATAATCAGCAGAAAGCTTTCTATTCTGACAATGGTTCAACGGCGGTGGAAGTTGCATTAAAAATGTGCATTCAATATTGCTATAATCACGGAAAAGAAAAGACTAAAATTTTAGCTTTTAAAAATGCCTACCACGGAGATACTTTTGGCGCCATGTCTGTTAGCGGAAGAAGTGTCTGGACAAAGCCTTTCGGGGAAATGTTATTTGAAGTGATTTTTATTGATACTCCCAATTCAGGAAATCTGGAAAGCATAAAAAGTCAGATTAAAAATGTAGCCGATGAAATCGCTTGTTTTATTTATGAACCTTTAATTCAAGGGGCTGCAGGAATGTTGATGTACGAAGCCAAAGATTTGGATGAATTAATGAAATTTTGCAGAGAACAGGAAATTTTAATGGTTCAGGATGAAGTTTTTACCGGTTTTGGAAGAACAGGAAAATTGTTTGCAGCCAATCATCTTTCAGAAAAGCCTGATATCATGTGTTTCTCTAAAGGCTTGACAGGAGGAACGTTACCTATGGGAATCACAACCTGCTCCAATGAAATTTACAATGCTTTTTTGTCTGATGATAAATATAAAACATTGTTTCACGGGCATTCTTTTACCGCCAATCCGTTGTCATGTACAGCTGCTTTGGCGAGTATGGAATTGTTATTAAATGAAGAAACACAGAACAATATTCAGCGGATTTCTGAACAGCATTTTCAGTTTTCAACTATTTTAAAACAACATTCGAATGTAGAAAATGTTCGTCAGACCGGAACTATTCTGGCTTGGGAATTCAAAACAGATCAAAGCACTTCTTACTTTAACGAAATAGGAAAGCTGTTGTATTATGCCTTTCTATTGCGAGGAATTATCATGCGACCTTTAGGAAATGTGATGTATCTGGTTCCGCCTTATTGTATTACTTCAGAGGAATTGGATTTTATCTATAAAAATATTCTGGAGGTTTTGGGTAAATTTAAAATTGAAGAAGAAACAAATGCAAGTTTTAATCAAAAATTTGTTTAAAATTTTACTTTTTATAATTGGAAAATCGCAAAGGCGCAAATCTTAATTAAGAATATTGTTTTTAAGGCGCAAGGATTTTATCTATGATAAAATTGATTATGCATAAATGACGAACTTAATGGAAATTAAAAGATTATAAAGTGAGAATCTTTACACCTTTGCTATTATCTAACAAAAATATTCTCTTCCCATTTTCCTCAAAAATTTTTTATATAGTTTAAAACAAACTCTATGATTGATTGGCGTATTTTTTGAACTCTTAATGATAAATAATTTTCTATGTTATCGACATTTTTATTAAATCTTAACTGGAAAGAATTATTAATGGGTCATGAAGAATGGTCATTTATCCTAGAAATCATATTGCGTACGGCAATCATGTTTTTAACCATCATTATCGGATTACGAATCTTAGGAAAAAGGGGAGTAAAACAACTTTCATTATTCGAACTTGTTGTGATTATCGGGCTGGGATCGGCAGCCGGAGACCCAATGTTTAATAAAGATGTGGGAATTATTTCATCCGTCATCGTTTTCGTAGTCATTATTTTACTCTACAGTATCATCACTCATTTTATCGGAAAATATAAAGGTTTTGAGCAATTGCTTGAAGGAAAATCTATTTGTTTAATTGAAAATGGCGAATTTGCAATAGATAATTTTAAAAAGGAAAATCTCGGAAGTGACGAATTTTTGCTGAATTACGATTGAGAGGAGTTTCACAATTAGGTCAGGTAGAAACCGCCATTGAAGAAATTTCCGGAGAAATCAGCGTTTTCTTTTATGAAGATAAAGATGTGAAATTTGGTCTTCCGATCATGCCGAATTCTTTAGAAAAACCTTTAAAAAAGATAGAAAAAGACGATCATTATGCCTGTACTTTCTGCGGACATACACAAATTAAAACTCCCGGAGACACCCGAAAATGCTCAAAATGCAAAAAAGATGAGTGGATTCCCGCAAGTAATAAAAAAAGAGTTACCTAAATATAGAATATGACAGAGAAATATGCAAAAAGACTTAAGTATAATTATTGAAAATCCTCAACATTCTTATTTTTAGCAGCCTTCATTCCAAAATAAAACATCAGAATTACAGCACAACTTAAAAAGTAAAAAGAACTTTTCCAGGAAACATCCCAATCATGTAATTTCCCAAAAATTGGTGGACCAAATGCAGCAATCAGATATCCTACAGACTGAGCCATTCCTGAAATTTTGATTGCATTCGCACTGTTTTTTGTTCTTGTTGAAAAGAATAAAATAGATAAACTAAAAGACAATCCGTTCGAAATCCCGATGATAATAGCATTTACATAGATCCATTGAGATTGTAACCATACAAACATCATCGTACTCGCAAACATTAAAATACAAATAAAAATGATCAAGATTCTCTGATTTTTCATTTTACTCGCGATAATCGGACAACAAAAAGCAACTGGAATCATCGTAATTTGAATCACAAAAAGAACCCAACCCGTACTTTCTACCTGCATATTAAAATCTGTGAGCAATGATGGAAGCCAAGTCATCAGACAATAATAAAATAAAGACTGTAATCCCATAAAAATGCTGATACTCCAGGCTTGGGAAGATTTAAACATATTAAAATCTGAAACACTTAAAACCGTTTTCGCCTGATCAGCATTCTTTTTATTGAATAAAATTTCAAGACTTAAAACTAAAAGTCCCAACACTGCAATCACGAGCCAGATTCCTAGAGATCCGCGCCATCCGAAACCTGTCCATTCTCCAATTCTTACGCTAAAACCTGAAGCCAAGGCAGCCGTAAGATTCATTGATACAGCAAAAATTCCCGTCATTAAGCCGATCTGCTTCGGAAAATTATTTTTAATATATCCCGGAGTTACTACATTTCCGATACAAATTCCTAAACCGATAAATATTGACCCTAAAAACAGCATCCACAGAGAACCTGTAATTCTTAGAAACAATCCAAAACTTAAAATAATTAATGAATACATCAAAAACCGACTAATACTGAATTTATGTGAAAATCGACTCACCAGAACCGAACAAGTCGCAAACATAAACAGTGGAATAGAGGTCAGCATACTCACTTGGAAATTATCCAAACCCAAAGCTTCCCGTACATCGCTCAACACCGGAGCCACAGAAATGATAGGTGATCGTAAATTACTTGATACTAAAATTACTATCAACACATTAATTATCAATAAAATATAAGAAGTATTTTTTCTTGTTTCAGTCTTTGTCATGGTAACAGAATTATTTTGATGCAAAATTAACTTTGTCAGTTTGTTTAAATTTGCCAATATTTTAATCTGAAACGACAAAAAAAATAGATCTTAAAAACAAAAAAATCTCCAAGTTACCCTGGAGATTCATAATAGTTTTAATTATTTTAGAATTTGAACACGCAACCGCAAACGCTCATTTTGCCTTCTACGACTGTAGTCCACTGTCCGTTCCACGTACCTCCGTAAGATGCACATATTGCAGGACAAACTTCTTTTGCATCCTCAATGCTCCAGATAGGACCAGCAAGAACGTCTAATGTATATTCGCTATCTCCTGTTGGCTGAGTGCTCAGCTCAACTTCGATAACACTCATTTCTCCCTCAACAATGGTGCTCCATTGTCCGGTAAACTTTCCTAAATGTGCCGCCGCGATACGACCTCCTAATTTTTGCGCTTCGTCATTGCTCCAAAGTGGTCCGGCAATGATGTTAATTTTGAAATTTGACATGGTGTAATGTTTTTAAGTTGTTTAACATTACAAAGTTGTCACTAAATTGAGATATAATATAGCGTAGAAAACACCATTTTTTATTTTCAGTATTTATACGTAGATCATAATATACTAAATACTAATAGTTTACATTTAAACCTAAAACAAAAAAAGACCTCCAAAAAGGAGGTCTAAAAAAACACAAATGATGAAAAAAAATTATTTCGATCCGCAAATATAGCAAATTATATTAGGTTTCATATAAAATTTACATAATTGATTGAAATATTTATTTTATCTAGCGAAATAGATTAAAATATTTATATTATTTTCTTAATTCAAATAACATATATTATAAAAATTAATTCATAAATAACAGTCAATCAAATTATTAAAATTAACCAAAATTCATAAATCACTTAATATTTGAACTATTGCTTATTGCAAAAAAATTAGAGTATTTGAGCGCTTTCTTTGATACTGTTCATAACAAAGATACTTTTGGTTTGCCCGATTCCTTCAATCTCCGAAAGCTGATTCACAAAAAATTCATGAAATTCGTCCATATTTGGGGCTAAAATTTTCAACATAAAATCAAACTCGCCACTAATATTGTAAAATTCAACCACTTCTTTAAGTTTACTTACCTGTTCTATGAATTTCGTTGCAATGCTTTTATTATGGGCGTTTAGAGCGATCATACAAACGACCATCATTCCTTTATTCACTTTTTTACGGTCAACAATTGCGGTGTATTCCTTAATGATTCCGAGCTTTTCCATACGTTTGATGCGTTCATGCGTTGGTGTTGGGCTCAGGTTAATTCTTGTCGAAATATCTCTGATGCTTAATTTTGCGTCCTTCTGCAATAAACGCAGTATTGAAAGGTCTTTCTCGTCGACTGAATAATTTTCGCTTGCCATTTGTTCTATTTTAAAGGTTTAAAATTCAATTAAAAGAACATTTGTTCTTTATTAATCAATTAAAATAATATTTGTTCCAAATTTAATACATAATTTTTAAAAATGTTCTAATAATAGTAATTTTGCCAGAAATTTTGAAGATCATGCCAACAAGAAAAAACCTGATATTAATTTTAGCTTCGATAGGAACTTTTGTGGAAGCCCTTGATATTGCTATCATTAACCTAACAATTCCTTCAATCCAAGAACAATTTGGCATTGGAGCGGACACTGTTCAGTGGTTGCAGACTTTATATGTTCTGTTTTTTGGTGGATTTTTAATTATTGGCGGGAAATTATCCGATCAAATCGGACGAAAAAAAATATTCCTTATCGGTGGATTGATTTTCATGTTGACCTCTTTAGGCGCCGGACTTTCAACCAATTTTCAGATTTTAGCCATATTTCGTGCTTTGCAAGGATTGGGGGCAGCATTTATTATGCCTTCTGCCTTGTCTATTGTTACAAATACTTTCAGAGAAAACCAGGAAAGAAACCGTGCTTTAGGAGTGTTCAGTTCATTTGCAGCGATCGGATCGGGGAGTGGACTGTCCATTGGAGGTATCATCAGTACTTATATGAGCTGGCATTGGGTTTTCCTTATTAATGTTCCGATTCTTCTGGTGACTCTTGTTCTTTCGTATCAATATCTACCTAAGGATGAGAAGAATACGAATGTTCAAAAAACAGATGCTATATCTGGGATTCTCCTTGTTTTGGGACTGTTAACGTTAACTTACGGAACCCACGAATTATTTCATATCAAAGAACAGCCGATTCAGGTTATTGGTTCTTTAGCGATTTCATTTGCTATTTTAGGAGTTGTATTTTATCGTTTGAAAACCGTTGCTCAACCATTAATTGATCTACAATTATTCAAACACAGATCTTTAGTGATTTCAAATATTACGTTTTTTGCATTAGGAGCTTTTTTCATTTCATTTTTATTTCTGATTTCCTTGATGTTACAAAAGGATATGAATCACAGTGCGGCTTCAGCGGGATTAATGTTGGTTCCGTTTAGTTTGATGTCTGCTTTGATTTCAAAATTTGTTCTGCCTCATATTTCAAAAAGAATGAATCCTTCTCAAATGGGAGTTTTTGGATGGAGCTTTATGTTGATAGGAGCCTTATCTTTATTTATATCAGTTTATATTGGTCATCCGTTAACAAGTGTTTTAATTGGTGCAGCGTGTATTTCAGGTGTTGGAATGACGTTTTGCTTTACAAGTTTATCGATTTTAGGCATCCAAGATGTAAAATCTTCACATTATGGAGTGGCTTCCAGCTTAACAAGTACGAGTTATTTTCTGGGCGCAGGAATAGGTTTATCATTTATGAGTTTAATGAGCCAAATCTTCCCGTCAAAATGGGCAGTTGGAAATTTAAGTTTGGGAATTTTAACAGCTTATGCAGTCTGTGCGATTGGAATATTGGCCTATTTAGTCGTAAAAGAAGTGAAAACTAAGAAAGCGGAAATGGCAATGTCTTAATATATTACGTTTAAATTTACGATTCAAAAACTAAGAAAATGATAAAAAGACTCACCGTATTCTGCGGATCAAGCTTTGGAACGGATAAAATCTATGAAGAGCAGGCTTACGAATTAGGAAAAAAATTAGCTTACGAACAAATCGGATTGGTTTATGGTGGCGCCATAACAGGTCTAATGGGAACCGTAGCTAATGGAGTATTGGAAAATAACGGAGAAGCCATTGGTGTTTTACCTTATTTTTTGCAAGGAAAAGAAATCGCTCACAACCATCTTACCGAACTGATCTTAGTCGAGACAATGCACGAACGAAAAACCAAAATGAATGAACTTTCGGATGGAGTTATCGTTTTGCCGGGCGGTTACGGAACGTTGGAAGAGTTTTTTGAAATGATAACTTGGGCACAATTAGGATTGCACCAGAAACCAATTGCTATTTTAAATATCAATGGATTTTATGATGATTTATTACAAATGATTCAGACAATGGTCGACAAAGGTTTCCTGAAAGAAATCAACCAAAAGATGCTGATTGTAGATAAAAATATAGAATCTCTTTTAAATAAAATAAAAAACTACGAAGCTCCAAAAGTTGATAAATGGATCTCGAAAGATAAAGTCTAATTAAATTTTTTAATTAATATATTGTTTAAAACCATGGGAATATTCTCATGGTTTTTTGTTTTTCTATTAACTCAAAATTTAAATATTATTCCCTTAAAAGTCAGTTTTATTATCTGAATTAATAAATCTCAAATTCATCATTACCACTCGCGCTATTTTTCATGTCATTCACGACATTTATTTGCTAGAACCCTGATTAATAGCAAACTTTGTCTCAGAAAACAAAAACTAATAACCATGTTTACAACAGTAACTTTTTTAAACGAGCCAACAAATAATTTGATTATTATCATGCTCATTTGCGGAATCGTTGGCGGAGTAGGAAACACATTGAGAGGCACAACCTGTAACGGAGTCGTCTTATCAAAAAACATTTGTCTGGGAATTATTGCTTCTATCGCAGTACCTCTTTTTCTTAGTCTCGTCTCGAGCGATATTATAAGCAATTTATACATTGAAAAAAAAGGAACAGACGGAAATATTATCAATCATTCAGTCAATTATTTAATCTTTTCCGGATTTTGCATTATTGCTTCTTACGCATCTCTTGACTTTTTAAACAATATTGCAGGGAGGGTGATTCAAAAAATTGAAAAACGAGTAGATAAGGTAGAAGAAAAAAGTGAGGTTTTAAATCAAACATTAAAAACAATTGCTTTAAGTACAGAAGATAACACACAAATTAATTCGAATGAATTGGAAAAATTCAAAACATCCTCTTATGCAGAAATCATGAATTCTATCAAAAACAAAGAGAATAAATTCAGACCTCTTGACCTCATCAAAACAGAAGTAAATCAGGACAATACCGAGATTGATAAGAAAATCGAAATCCTAAAAAGTAACAATCTTGTAAAGGAAATAGAGCTTGGAAAAGGTGAAAAAGCAGTGGCTTTGACTGGAGAAGCCGAAAAAATTATGTAATAAAAACTTTATAAATAAAAATTATTAACAACTAAAATTAATTATCATGAAAACAATTAAAAATTTTAACACAGAAGGCGGAGAAATCTCTTTAAGCTTTGAAATGTCAAATGTAAACGGGCTATTGCCAATTTTCACAGAGGTTTATCTGGAAATAGTTGATAACGGAAATTTCTACTCGAAAGTCGTTGCTTCTTCAACCGATAATACAGCTAATATTCCTTCAACTTCGATTGGAGATAGTATCAACCATAAAAACGGAACTCTTGTTTTTGAGACTATTCTTCAGTATAATGATGATGAGTTATTAGATGAACAAATTAGTGCTTTGGACTTAAAATATTCTTTAAATGAAGCCGGAAACAATCAGGTATATACAAGATATGATCATTATTATCCTGCTTCAGCAAAGAAATTGGTTAAAATCGTAAAAAACATAGATTTATCATGAAAAATATAGCCATAATATTAGTATTTTTAATAAGTAACTCTTTCTTTTCTCAGGATGATCCAGTTAATATTAAAGACGATAATGGATTGAAAAACCTTGCGGTATCGAGCTCGCCATCACAGATGCTTCTTGATAATGCACCTTCAATAATATCTGTACAGCCATATGTAAAAGCTTATAATTTGAATCTAAATAATATTGATGATTTATCTTTCGATATTACACCTTTACTTATCAATAAGAAATTCAATGGATGGCAATATTATGGATACTATGATAATTTTGAAAGATACAATTCATTTAATAATTTATTGAAAGCTACATTTTCACTTTCTGTAAAAAAAGAAGCAGATTATTCTAATGCAACCATAGGATTTAGAACAAATGTTATCACCATTTACAGTGTTAATAAAGATGAAATGAAAAAGAATTTCGATAGTTTTAAAGATGTATTGAAAATTAAAAATCGGAAATTCAGAGATCAAGCAATAAATGAAATTATAAAAAAGTATGATTCACAATTAATTGAATGTAAAAAAATAGAAACAGGTGACAACTGCATTAAAAATTTGCGTAAAGAAAAAGATGATGAAATCCAACAATTAGCAAGGGATTATATTAATAAAGATTCAACCGATATTTCAAAGTTCGATTTCTATAAAGTTTTAAATAATCCAAAATTTTCCTTAGACGTTGCAGCAGCCTACAACCATATCTTTGAAGATAAAGAGTTCTCAAACAATTATCAAGGAAGGGTTGGAGCTTGGGCAACCTTAAAGTTTTCTCAGCCGTTAGATCCAAAAACCTATGACAGCTTTATAAACGCTTATCTGTTTTCAAGATATCTTAAAGACAATCATTACTTTAACAATGATACTCAGCTATTTTCCAACATGAATTTCGTTGATTATGGAGCAAGACTTCAGGTTGAGTTCAAAAAATTCTCTTTGTCTTATGAATTTATTAAAAGAGAAGGTGATCTGAGTGATGAACGTTCTGTAGGCTTAGTCACTTACAAGATCAATGAAAATCTTTACCTCAACGGAGGTTTCGGGAAAAATTTTGAAGGAATAAATGGTAATTCATTTACACTTTTGGGAATTGCTTGGGGAATTAATTCAAATAATCAATCTCTGGATTGGAACTAATCTAAAAACTAATCACCATGATACAGCCAAACATCAACAGTATTCTGAATGTTATGAACGCTAAAAACTACAGAATTTATAACACTCCGGAAATAGATTGGAACATCAACATCGTCGGAATAAGAAATAAAGCACTAAGACATGAAAAATTTGACGATACTTTAGTTGTTTTTCATAACTTTATGGGGAACTGGCACGTGAATTATTATCCGATAACCACAGATCCAAGCATATACTATTTGAAACATCCTGTTAACGACGAAGGGGCAGCCATTTTGGTAGAAGGGCAATATTTAGGAACTCATAGTATAGATAAGCATCAAGGGAAGTATGATGCGATTTGTCAAAGACTGGGAGATGTAAAAGTCTATCGGGATGATAATAGAAATGGAAATTTAGATGTCGATCCATCAAAAATTAAAACAGGAAGGTTTGGAATTAATATTCACAAAGGTCCGCTTAATGGAGATTGGAATTCAGACAACACTCAATTTTCAGCGGGATGCCAGGTTTTTGCAGATGCAAGACATTTTCAGGAATTCATGCTTAAATGTAAAAACGCAAGAAATGCTTTCGGAAATAAGTTTACATACACCTTATTGAATGAAAGAGATTTTGGATAAAAACTAATAAAAAAACTACATACCATGAAAAAATATTCGTTACACATAGGTTTAAATGAAACCTCACTCATTAGTAATAGCAGCCTCAATTCACCGGAAGCTAACTCAAGATTTTACAAAAAAATCGCAGAAGAAAATGATTTCGAAGCAATTGAATTATTGGGCGAAAATGCTACAAGCATCAAGTTATTAAACACGCTTAGAGCCATTTCACAGAAAATCACACCGGATGATATTTTTTTCGTAACCTATTGCGGACATGGTTTTACTATTAATGATATTTCGGGAGAAGAAAATGTCGGTTATGATCAGATCGCAGTTTTATATGATAGATATTTCATAGATGATGAACTCAAAAACTGCTGGTCATGGTTTCCGGAGAATTCTAAAGTTGTACTCGTAACCGACTGTTGTTATGGTGGAACTTTAAATAAAAAATCTGTCACCACAACTTACAGCATCAGCAAAAGTTTTAGTCTTTATTTAAAAGATGTATCTCCTTACCTCAATAGCTTTCAACTGCATTTTAAAGAGTTTAAAGAAGCAAATATATCTATGAATCATATTTCGTCTTCTCAAGATCGGAATGTAGCGAAAGACAGTCTGGTTAAAGATCAGTTAAGCCCTTTTACAGAAGCATTTGAAAAGGTGTATAATGAAGGAAGCTTTATCGGAACTTTTAGCGATTTTTTTGAAGAAGTGAAAAGTGAAGTTGAAAAAACGCTTCCTTATAACCCGCCATTTATAGACAGAGATATTCAAAATTTTTTATATGAAGAATTTTTTCTTACAAAAAACCTTATTTTAAGCCATAACGAATAAACCATAAAAAAACTAATATCATGAGTACAATTAAAATTGAAAAAGATTACATAAGATTTGAAATCGTATTAAGACAGATTTCAAATATTAATCCGTTTAAATTTAGACGGGCAAACATCATTAATATCGTAGAGCCGGGAATATGGTTAAAAGGAGTTGTCATTAATATTTCTAATGATAATCTGAGCAGCCCATGTATGGCAGATGGTATCGAAGAAGTTACTTTCTGTTTTATAATTAAAAATGATTTGGGATGGAAAAAAGATGATTACGTAAGAGTTTCTTTTTTAAATGAGGTAGATTATAGGGATTTTGAAAAGCTAATGCCCTATTTCGAAGCAAGACTTAGAAGATTTGACTGTGACATCACTATTACTGGAGAAAATTTTCTTGATTATTCTAAAGAATGGTCAAAGTTTAATACCAATAATCCGGTAGATGACAAGTGTGAACATTGGATGAGCCCCATCCCACGTCAAACGCATGACGGAGGTGTTGTGAGAGTAGAAGAACTTCCATGAAAGCATTAAAATATATATTTCTTATATTTTCTGCAATCATCATTAAAGCTCAGAGTCTGAACGGTTATCTCGAGAAACAAAAATTTGAAGAGTTCCCCAAAAATATAGTCACAATAAAAAGGAATATTCTTAACGAAAAATCCTCATTAGAGTTGGCAAAATACAACTATGTTTTGGGCAAAAATTTTGAATATCTCAACCAGGAAGACTCTGCGCTTTATTATTACATGAAAAGCAGGGATCTATTTGGAAAATTAAATTATAAAAATCAGTATCACGATTTGTCGCTGGAAATTCATAAAGTGATTTCCTCACAGGTAAACTATGACAAATATGGATATACTTTTTTTAATGATTATTATAATTATGCCTCCAAAACAAGGTCAAATGAAAGATTAGCACTAGCTTATAATCAAAAAGCGATTGAAAAATTTTATGAATTTGATTTTGATAAAAGAAAAAATGTTGAAGTTATTAATGCCGCCATTAAAGTTTTAGATACCGCTTACACTTACAGTAAAAATTCTACTGATCTTGAAACAAGAGTGAAAATTCTAAATAATTTTGGACTTTTTAATTATACAAAAAATGATTTTCAGGAAGCAGAAAAGTTTTTTATTCAAGGAATTGATTTAGCTGCAAAAAATAAAATACAATATGAATTATTCATTCTTTACTATAATTATGGAAATTCATTTTTCATTCAAAAAAAATATAATGAAGCTGTTTATTGGTTCCTGAAAGCTGAAGCTGTTCCCATTCAACAGTATGAATTAAAATCCAAAAGGCTTCTATATCAGAAGTTAAAGGAAAGTTATGACCATCTGAATGACCATTCAAACCGAAAAAAATATGATTCTCTATACACTCATTTAAACAAAAAAATAAATGATACAGAGCAAAATATTGCCATCCATCAAATAAACACCAAATATCAGGTAGTTGAAAAGGATAAGCAGATTTCCTCCCTAAAAAAAATAGCAATGAATTATCAGGAAAATAAAATACTGTATTTCGTTTTGATAGGAATCGTTTTTCTTATCGCTATGTATTCTTTTGTTCGATGGAAAAGGGTAGACCATACCAAGAAAAAACTAGATCAGGAAAAAGAATCTCTGCAGATAGAACATACACAGACTATTCAGGAGCTGGAAAAGGTGAAACAATTGGTCATAGAAGATCATATTGTATTGAAAAATAGAACAAAGATCTACCTCAAGGAACTTTTATATATCAAGGCGGAAGATCATTATTTACAGCTTTATACATCCAAAAAGAAAGAATTTGTAAGAGGTAAAATTTCTGAAATTATTAAAGAATTACCACCCAACTTTACTCAGGTTCACAGGTCTTTTATCGTCAATAAAAATTCGATTGTTTCCAATAACGGAACCTCCGTTTTTCTGGAAGGGAAAATAGAAATTCCGCTGTCCAGAAATTTTAAAAAGAATATTGAGTAATTTAAACCAAACTTTACTCCTATGTAAAGCCTCCTGAATCAGAGGCTTTTTTATCATTTATAAAACCAATTCCATTTGGATATTACATCGTTTGTAAGGTGTGGCATGACCTGCAACTTTTTCAAAACCTAACTTATAATATAGATTAATAGCCGGTTTAAGGATCGTATTACTTTCAAGATAAAGTTTTGAAGCACCTAATTCTCTGGCTGAATCAACAACTTTTTGTCCCAACAGCCAACCTATACTTTTGCCTTGTGCTTTGGGAGATACAGCCATTTTTGCCATTTCAAAATCGTAATTTCCATCATTCATTTTAATAAGAGCGCAAACTCCCAAAGGTTCATCATTGTACAAAGCGACGAATATTTTTCCGCCTTTATCTAAAATATATTCCTTCGGATTGTCTAATGCTTTGTAGTCGGCTTCTTCCATTTCAAAATACGTGGAGATCCATTCTTCATTCAAAGCTCGGAAAGCTTCCTGATATTTTGGTTGATATTCAACGATTTGTACATCTTTACTTTCTCTGTTTTTTTTCTGGTCTAAAACACGCTTAAAAAGAGATTTTTTCTCCAAAAGAAACTCCCATTCGGCAATTGCTTCCCAGAGATTGTGCGAAGCTTCGGCTGTCATGCTTTCAATTGCGTTTTCTATATCAGCACATTGGATTTCTAATGTTTTGGAAACCTCAATTCCTTTTTTAGTCAATCCCACAACATTTCTTCTTTTATCGTCAGATTGTAAGTTTGAATTTATTAGATCTGCCGTAGTCATTTCTTTAATAATCTTCGTCACAGACGGTTGAGAATGACCAATTTCTTCAGCAATTTCGGTGATTGTTTTTCCGCCATTTTCCATTAAAATAAAAAATACAGGAAACCATTTTGGAGAAAATTCTATACTGTACAATTCATAGATCTTGGCAGCATCTTCTGTTACTTTTCCTGTCAGCAATCTCAATCTGCTTCCGATCGCCATTTTTCCTGTTCTGTTATAAAAATCCATATGCTTTATTTTTTTCAATAATTAAGATAAAATGTGAGATTTCAATTTATTTAAATAATCAATTACATAATCAGTTATGCAAATATATGAAATAATTTTAAATTCAAAACTTTAACAAAAAAAGATGCTCATCAAATGACGAACATCTTTTTATAATTTAATATTAATTAATGAAATTTTTAATCAAGCGGTTTTCTGCCCGAAATAATATTATAAAGAATTACAACAATGGCAATTACCAATAACACATGAATTAAATAACTTGTACTAATTCCCGGTACAATATTTAACATCCCCAATAGCCATACAATAATACAAATGACTGCTACTAACCATAATAAACTTTTCATAATAGTAATTTTTTAAGTGATTTGATTAAATACTAGCACATACTATGCCTTTTTATTAAATACTAATGCATTTTTTTCTCAATAAACACATAAATAACGAGGTATATTTTAAATTTAAAACCTATCGTTACTTATTATTCATCGGTAGATTTCAAAGCCCAGCCAATCAAAGGAGCCTGCATAAAAAGTCTTCCCAATCTTCGATTATCTGTATTTAATCCAAAAGAATCTTTTCTGTTTTGATACTGAGCAATATTTCCGGGAAGAACGGTAGCAAAGAAAGTGGCAACAATTTTACCCATTGTTTTTCGGTACTTTTTAGGAGCTATAATTGTTGCTGTTCCTAAAAGTATTTCAGCGATTCCTGAATATACAACCGTATCATCTTTCTTTAAAGGAATCCAATCCGGAACCTGAGCCTGAAATTCTTTTCTTGCAAAGGTAAGATGGCCAATTCCTGCAGTAATTAAGAATGCTCCAAGAGCAAATCTTGATATTTCTTTCGTTTCCATATTCTATATTTTAGTGATTTTTTTAATTGTTATTTATCAGAAGATCTGTTTTTCAATAACATATAAGCCAATCCCAAACCAACTCCGGCCAACACAGCCATTTTAGTTTTCCTTGAAGGAACGGGAAACATCGTTTCACCATAAATTCTGTGCGGTTCTGAGGATTGATATAAAACATTTCCGCCATCGGAAGGGGCTTTTTTAACTTTCATCATTAATCGCATTCCGGCAGAAGCAATATTCATAATTGGTTTAGGAAATAATCCGTAAACATTTTTAAGAATTAATGAAACTGAATCCGGAAATAAATCTTTTCGTGGATTTTTAGCCAATTCAACTATTTTTGCAGCGGTATCTCTTGGATCTGCCGCAAAAGGAGGGATTTTAAAATCCAATCCCGAATATTTTGCAGAATGCATATTACCAGTAGATCGCTGAATCTGTGGATAGAGATTACAAATATGAACATTTGGGAAATCTGAAATTTCTCCGTGAAGACATTCCATCATCCCGCGAATTCCAAATTTCGTTGCTGAATACACTGCACTGTACGGTGCCGGCATAAATCCGCCAATCGAAACGTTATTAATAAGAATTCCGTCATTCTGTTTCTTGAAAATTGGCAATGCAGAATAGGCGCCGTGCATATATCCAAACAGATTAGTTTTGATAACCTGTTCATTAAGCTTCATCGGAATATCCTCAAATTTCCCGCTGGCCATTACTCCGGCATTATTTACCCAAATATCTATTCTTCCGTTAAATTGCAAAGCTGTCTGTGCCAGATTTTCAACCTGTTCGGCTACCGAAACATCTGTAGGCACACCAATGGCTGCCACATCCAAATCTCTGCATAAACTTACAGTTTCGTCTAATGCTTCTTTACCTCTCGCAGCAACAACAATGTTACATCCTTCTAATGCAAAAGCTTCGGCAACTGCCCGTCCAACGCCACTACTTCCGCCTGTAATAACTACTGTTTTTCCTCTAAGGCTTTTTTGTACTATATGATCTGATTTCATGTCGTGAATGGTTTTAAAAGTTGTACTTACTTAAAAACAACCTATTATTATGCCATACACCAATAAAATTTTCATTATAATTGATTAATATCTAAATAATTAAAACTTATACTTTAAAATAAAAATCATGAAGTTTTGAATCTCAAATAAATATTTCCAAATTATCTAATTATTTATTATTTTTGATAAAATCCGTTTCTAAAATATTTCTAAAAAAACTGAGCCGAAAAACTCTAATCTTTAATAATGCAACACCTAGAATTTGAACCTCCTGAAAAATTACGAAATAGCATCCAATGTTTTTGGTATGACAAAAGAGAATTCGGAGAAGTAGAATCTGGTTTTGAAGTAGTTCCAGATGGTTATGCAGAAATTATTTTTCATTTCGGAAATGGTTGCAGCATTTCTAATAACGGAAGTATAGAGCCTTTGCCTTCACCATTTATGATAGGACTTCTCAATCAGCCTGTCAATTTTTACTCAAAAAACAGCTTAGAAATTATAGGAATCAGATGTTTCCCGTGGAGTATTTTTGATTTGCTTGAATTACCCTCAGGAAAAGGCGGAGTACGTGTTTTTGAACATTCTATCGCTCAACTTCAACCCATTTTAGCTCAACATATTCAGAATGGCAGAGTAGATGAAGCAGTGGCTCAGGTAGAAAAATATTTCCTGAATACACTACAAATTTCTAACGATACAACACTCTCAAAAGCAGGAAATGCAATGAGAGAAGCAAAAGGAACGATGCCTGTAAACCAAATAGCAACGGAAGCTCATTCAACCGTCCGTACATTGGAAAGAAAATTTAAGCAATCATCTGGTCATACAGTAAAAGATGTATCGGGTTTGATTCGGTTTGAACAGGTACGAAATCAATTATGGATAGATCCGGAATCTAATGTTGCTGCTTTAGCCGTTGAATTGGGATATACCGATCAGGCTCATTTAAGCAGAGAATTTAAGCGATACAGTGGTACAACACCGTCTGCATTTGCTCGAAATGCGAAGAAAGGGAAACGAATCATAAACAGTGATTTTATCACATTTAAACAAACTAAAATTTAATAAAACAAAAAATATGGAAGACCAAAACAGCCAAGCAGAACAATCAAACTCAACCGATACAACCCCAAAAGTAACAGGAATTGGCGGAATTTTCTTTTTCACAGACAATCCAAAGGAAACCAGAGAATGGTATGCGAAAAATTTAGGATTAGACACCAATGACTGGGGTTCAACTTTTGAATCCAGAAATATTAATAATCCAGAAGAAATCAACGCTTTACATTGGAGTCCTTTTAAAAATGGAAGTGAATATTTCGCGCCTTCAAAGAAGGAATTTATGATCAATTACAGAGTTCAGAATATTGAAGGATTGGTTAAAAATCTTAAAGAAAACGGCGTAACTGTAGTTGACGAAATTGTAGCTCATGAATATGGAAAATTTGTACATATTATGGATGCAGACGGCAATAAAATAGAGCTTTGGGAGCCTGCATAATATATTTAAAATTAAACCACAAGAGGTTAAAAAACTTTTCCCTTTTGTGGTTAATAAATAAAATAATGAATAAAAAGACAAAATCAATTCCTGTTAATTCGATGGCTGATGAACGCAGTCCGGGGATTGTTATGGAAAGAGTGTCTTTTGACCATTCAATAATTAATGAAGAGGAAAAACAGTCGCATCGGCATGATCTTCATTCATTTTTCTTGCTTGAAAAAGGTACAGTTTCCATTGAAATTGATTTTCAGAAATATGATATTCAAGAATCATCTGTCATCTACATTCACCCTGATCAGGTGCATTATACAACCTCTACCGAGAATATAACCGTCAGTACTTGGGCACTCAACAGCGAATATCTAAATCCTGAATATCTAAAATTGTTGGATGAAATCAGGCCTGTAAAACCTTTACTATTAGATCAAGAAACATTTTCACTTATTTCTGAAGCGGTATCACTTTCTTTAAAATACTACGCTCGAAACGACAAAAAACTCTATCATTCTTTACTAAAAGATAGCTGTAACACGTTGGTAGCATTGGTTATTTCTCAATATTTAGAACATAATCAACCTTTGGAAAAATTGTCTAGGTTTGAAATTATTACTAAAGCTTTTAAACAAATTTTAGAACAGAAATATATAACTGTAAAACGTCCTGCAGACTATGCCCAAATATTAAATATTTCTACACCATACCTGAACGAATGCATCAAAAACACCACAGGTTATTCTGTTTCATATCACATTCAGCAACGTATTATTTTAGAAGCCAAACGTTTGCTTTATCATTCAGATCAGTCTGTAAAAGAGATTGCTACAGAATTAGGTTATGATGATTATCCTTATTTCTCACGCCTTTTTACCAAAGTTTCCGGAATTACTCCTTTAACATTCCGAAACAAAAACCGCGATTAGTCCAATACTTACTTTGTTCTGATATTGCTGTCTCCATTTTTACGATGTTCCTTTGTATCAACAAAAAATCAATATAATGGAATCATTAAAAGAAAAATCAGCCCTCATTTCCGGTGCAAGTATTGCAGGACTTTCAACTGCTTATTGGATGAATAAATTAGGTTATAAAGTAACTGTGGTTGAACTCTCAGCCAAACCCCGAACCGCTGGAGCAGCAATTGATATCAAAGGCAAAGCTTTCGATATTTCTAAACGAATGGGTATTTTTGAGCAGTTGAAAGCAAACAGACTAAACGTCGAAAAGATAGAATTTAAAAATGCTGACGATATTTCAGAAGGCTCAATAACTTTGAATGAAGATCCCGAATCTACCGATGATGAGATCGAAATTGAACGCGATCAGTTTATGAATATTTTATTTGATAAACTGAAAAATGATGTTGAATTTATTTTCAACAACAGCATCACAGCTTTAAATGAAACACAAGAAAAGATAGATGTTAGTTTTAAAAATGGTTCGCAACGTTCGTTTGATTTGGTATTAGGTTGCGACGGCATTCATTCGGGAGTAAGAAGAATCTGGTTTGGAGAAGAAACGGAATATTCTCATTTTCTGGGTGCTTATTTTTCTATCACAATCGCCGATAAACTTTTAATTAAACAAAAAACAATGCAAATGTACAATGTGCCCGACAAGGCTGTTACATTGAATGCTTACAACCATAAAACCGATATTATTTTCTGTTTCTTCTCAGAAAAAGAGATTAACTACGATTACAGAAATGAAGATCAACAAAGAAAAATTATTCTGGAACAGTTTGAAGGACAAAGCTGGAGAACCGCAGAATTATTGGAAGAAGTACAAAATTCCGAATTCTTTTACTTCGATAAATTTTGTCAGATCAAAATGCCATCATGGACAAAAGGTAGAGTAGCGCTGATAGGTGATGCCGGATATTGCGCTTCTCCCGCTGCAGGAATGGGCGGTTCATTATCAATGATTGGAGCTGCGACATTAGCGGATGCTTTGGAAAAATATGACGGTAATTTTACTCTTGCATTTCAAGAATATGATCAAAATTTGAAACCATTTATTGAAGAAGTTCAGGCTACAGCAGCATTAAATATTACAGAAAATTTTATTCCAAGAACGGAAGAAGCTATCCGTCAAAGAAATACGCAAACCATTAGCTTTTAAATTAATCATTTTCAAACATCATTTTGTCGCATTTATACAATCCTGTCGTAGAAACATTTCAGAATTTTGTATTCATATTAAACAACGCAAAATTATGTTATTAAAGGATAAAAATGTAGCCATTATCGGCGCAGGACCGGCTGGTTTAACTCTGGCAAAATTACTACAACAAGAAGGAATAAATGTAACTGTTTTCGAAAGAGATAAAGACTCAAAAACCAGAATTTGGGGTGGAACATTAGATCTGCATAAAGGTTCAGGACAGGATGCTATGAAAAAAGCAGGATTACTGGAAAGCTATTATACCAAAGCGATTCCGATGGGAAGGACTGTAGTTGATGAACAGGGCAAGGTTTTATTTATTAAAAATCCGGCACCCGAAAATCAATACGATAATCCTGAAATCAATAGAAATGATTTAAGACAAATATTACTAGACAGCTTAATACCAAATACTGTGATTTGGGACAGAAAATTCACAAAACTTGAAGAAGAAAACGGAAAATGGCTTCTACATTTTGAAAATGAGATGATTGCAACCGCAGATCTTGTGATCGGAGCCAATGGCGGAATGTCCAAAGCCAGAAAATTTGTAACAGATGCAGAAGTAGAGTATACCGGAACTTTTATTATACAGGGCGAAGTTTTTCAACCTGAAATAGAATGTCCAGAGTTTTTTCAATTGTGCAACAATAATATATTAATGATGGCAGATAATGGAATTAATCTAGTCGTAAACCCTAATAACAATGGCGCATTAACATATAATGTAACATTTAGAAAACCTGAAGAATGGATTCATGAAAACGAATTAAATTTTCAAAATACAAAAAATATTGCTGAATTTCTATCCAATATGCTTCCTCATTGGCACAAATGTTATCATCAATTATTCCGTTCAACAAACTTTTTTGCAGGATTGCCGACAAGAAAAATTCCTATAGATAAAGCTTGGAAAAGCAATCGCCCTTTACCAATAACTTTGATTGGAGATGCTGCACACGTAATGCCTCCTTTTGCTGGTCAGGGCGCCAATACAGGATTATTGGATGCATTAATTTTATCTGAAAATTTAATCAATGGAAAGTTTGAAACAATAGAATCAGCCATCAACGATTATGAACAGCAAATGAAGATTTATGTGAGCCAAGCGCAACTTGAAACAGATAAAAATGAAATTGCAATGCATCAATCCGGGTTTTCTTTTCAGAAAAGGTTTGATGATTAAAGTTATTTAAATACTGTTAAGTACAAAGAATATTAAACTTTCCTTGTACTTAGCAATTATTATTTATATTTTCTAAATTCCAATGGTCTTTAAAGCATTAACAGTTAGATATATTTCATCTAAAACACTAAACGACTCAATATCATTAAATGTTGAACATTTTAAATCATTTTTATTAAAGGATAATTCAATAGAATTATTGTAGGAAGCAACAATCCTGACGACGGAATATCCATTATATTCGATATCAAATCCTTCAAAAAAGCAGTTTCGTTTTGCCATTTGATATATCCTGTTTTCATCAAATGCAACGCCGTCATTTTTTTTCCCGTTATTATGCTTTAGTGTTTTCCATACACTATAGTTTTTGGGTTCCTTAAGTATATTTCTATCAGTGTCTACCGGAATAAACATTCCAAGAGTCAAAGGCTGTTTTAGGAAATTGGCATAATTATTCATCAAACTTAATGTTTGAAGATCTGCATATCCTTCGTTTAAATAGTATTCAATAACAAAAGTTGTCATCGGAATCAGCTTGTGAGAAGCATCAGTCGGCATAACCTGTCAATTTTTTTGGAAAAATAAATATAATATTTTTATTTTACATTAAAACTCTTCCGGAAAAATCCCGGATGCATATTTCCAGACCTCCAAAATTTCTTCAAAAGGAATTTCATAAGGCTCATAAAATGTATTATCAGAAGAAACAGTGATAGAACCTGAATTTTTTGACTTTAATCTTTTATAGGTAATTCCGTCATTTGAGGTAACAAATATGTAAGAAGTCCCTGATTTTAAATCATTAATTCCTTCCATATATTTCCCAATAATAAATGAACCATCTTTAAACGGCGGCATAGAATCCCCACTGGCAGGGAAAGCTCTGAATTTTCCGTTCTTCAGAAAAGGTAAAGAAATCGTCTCCAGACTTTCAATATATTCAGGATCGCTGTAACCTCTCAAATAGCCCATAGAAGCTTTTTGCGGAATAATTTCAATACTTTCATTTCCGTTCTGATCTACCACAACAGGCAATACAATCCTGTTATCGGGAAGTTTCAGCATATCATCTAAAGGATATTTTATCAAATCTACAGAAAGTAAAAGATCAATGCTGACATGAAATAATCTTGAAATCCTGATCAATACATCGACAGGAGGTTTTGATCTGGCATTTTCGTAGGAAATATATCGTGAAGTGGTTATGGTAATTTGCTCAGACAATTCGCGTTGGGTGATTCCTAATTTACCTCGCAAAAGCCTTATGTTTTCTGAAAAAATTGACATTATTAAAAATTAGATCCGCGAAAATACAAATTGTTTAAAGGAGAACATCAATTTTAGGCTAAAACCTTCGCCTAAATATGGAAAATAGGTCTATTTTGCATTATATACCTCGTTTCTTACTTCTTCCAGCCATAAAGTTGGCCCTTTTTCTCTTCCCGTTATAGCTATTTGAACAAATTCTGAATCTGAACTTGCCCCATGCCAATGCGGAATATCGGGTTTGCATGTAATGACATCTCCTTTTTTAATAGTGATTTTTGATTTCCCTTTTTCCTGATAATATCCTTTTCCATTCAATGCCAAAATAATCTGTCCTGCAGGATGAGAATGCCATTTTGTTCTTGCTCCGGCTTCAAAAGTTACACTGCTAACAGAATTTTGATTACTGCTGTCTCCTTCAACTAAAGTATTTAACCAAGCTGTTCCTGTGAAATTAGTATTGCTTATTTTTTCACCTTTTGGGAAAATTAATTCTTTTTTGTCTGATCTTTCCTTGCAACCGGAAATCATTAATGTAATAATTGCAATGCTTATTATTAGAGCATTTTTCATTTTAAATATTGTTTAAAAAAATCATCTAATTTTTTAATTGAAGTTTTCAGATATTCCGGTTTGTCATACAAATCAACATGCGTTGCTCCCGGAACTATAAATAATTCTTTCGGTTCTTTTGCTTTTTGATAAGCATCTTCACTGAAATATTTTGAAACAGCCTTTTCTCCTGCAATAAATAAAAGAGGACGCGGAGATATGGTTTCAATATTAGAAAAAGAGAAAAAATTCATCATCGGAGCCAAACTTGTAAACGAATAATACGCTGTAGAATTGGGATGATTTCCTCTTGGAGTATCATAATAATCAAGAAAATCCAGGGCAAATTTTGGAGTATTGGCATCTACTTTTTCAGGCAATGCGCGAATGTCTTTTCTCTCTGCTCCAGCAAATTCTTTGGTTCGTTGTTCACCGATTTCATCCAAAGTTTTCATTCTTTGTTCATAAGAAGTTGAATTGTTAATCCCTTCACGTCTGGCGCGTCCCATGTCATACATACTCACGGTTGCTAGAGCTTTAATTCTATGATCAATTGCTGTGGCAGCTACAGAATATCCGCCACTTCCGCAAATCCCCAAAACACCGATACGTTTTTTATCAACTAAGGAGTGATTGCTCAGAAAATCTATGGCTGCACTGAAGTCTTCAACTTTTATTTCAGGAACTTCAATATAGCGGGGATAACCGCCACTTTCACCAAGAAATGCAGGATCAAAAGCCAACGTTACATAGCCTAATTCTGCTAATTTCTGAGCATGTAAACCGGCAGTCTGTTCTTTTACACCACCAAACGGAGAACCTACCACAATGGCAGGATACTTTTTATTGGTATCGTAATTTGGAGGATAAAAAACATTGGCAACGACATTGATCTGAATTCTATTCGGATAAGATACTTTTTGAACCTTCACTCCGTTTTCAGTATCTCTTAACGGATAAATCTTCGTATTTGGAAATTCTGTTTGCTTCTTATTTTCAATGGAAATTTGTGCATTGGATGTATTTTTGATTGATGTTAATGATAGTATACTGATGAATAAATAGGTTATTTTTTTCATTTTCTATTTTTAAAAATTATTTAGATTTTCGGCTTTTTAGGATTTCTGCTAATACATTTTCCACAGTTTCAGTCTCTTTTTTAGTTAATTGAAGAGTATGGACAAATTCATTTAATTGTTCAGGAGTTAATCCTATATTCAAACAAATATTTAAATGGGATTGTAGCATCGGCTCAACACCACCAATTGTACCGAGTACGGAAATCGTTACCAATTCTCTTTGGGCATAAGTCAAAATATTTCTTTCAAAAATATCGGCAAATAAATGTTCTTTAAGGAAAACATCTATGGTTGGAGCAAATGCCGAATAACCTGTAAGCGTTTCAGATTGTGGTGTTTTTGTAAGCTGTTCTAATATCTTTTTTCCACGCTCATATTTGCTTTCTGTTTGATTAATTGGTAATGCATCATTTCCAACAATATCATGTATTCTTTTTGATTCTCTTTCATCCAATACTTCCATAAAAGTTTGCAGTCCACGGATACTGCGAGGAAAACCGCAGTAAGCATATAAATGAATGAGAATTTCTTTCGTTTCATTGATACTCAATCCTTCTTCAAGACCAGTATTCAATTCATTTTTTAATTGTTTTAAATCGCCTTTTGCCGTGAAAGAAGAAATTTTAATGATGCTTTTTTCTTTTACATTTAAGCTTTGATTAGTTTTTACCATTGTTTCTGTTTTTAATGGTTGTCCAAATAATGACGAACAGATGATCGTTGCCATAAAAGTGAAAATTGATACATATTTCATAGTTTGATTTTTATTTAATCCAACCCTTTATCTTTCAGCCATTTTGAGGTAAGATCTGCAATTTCAATATTATTTAAATCTGAAAAAGGGAAGTGGGTATTGCCTTTAATTCCTATGGTCGGAAGATGTATTACTGTAGCATCGCCACCGTGTTTATTTACAATTTCAGCCCATTTTTTTGCAACTTCAAGAAATACTCTCCATTGTTCCTGTCCGGGATTTGTGCTTGGTTTGTTAGGAATATTATCTCCATAATAAATCACAATAGGGATTTTAGTAAGCTTCATAAAATCTTCCATCGGAATAGTGGATGGAGTAATGGTTCGTCCAAATAACACGATCGATGTTGGAGCTTCACCTTCAGGAAAAACAAAATCACCACCCGGTTCGTAAGAAATAACCGCTTTGATATTTTTATTTTTCAAAACACTAAGCCAACCAGGACCGCCACTTTGAGAATGAGTAACCAAAATACCTTTCCCAATCTTATCAAATAAAGCGTCAACAGCATTGACATTTAATTTAGCATCATAATTGGCTGTATTCGGAACCATCTGACGATAAAATTGTTCCAACGCTTTGGGATCTTTTGAAAACTGAACATTAGTATAATAATCAGGATACGCCCCGATACGGAAAATACCAAACCATAACTGTTCATCTGGAACAGCGTTTATTGTGGCTGATAGAGTAGATCGTCCTGCATTTCCACGTCTTGGCTGATCTATTAAATACACAGGATAATTTTTTCGTAAGAAAATATTCTGAAAGCCTTCTCTGCCATCCGGTGTGGTTTGCCAACATCTTGAGCTTTCGCCGTGACCATGCCAGAATACAATTGGATATTTCTTTGCCTTTGCAGGAATTTGATAATAAACTGCCGCATGATCACCGTGCAATGTTTGTCCTGTTGGGTCTGTTCCTGCCGGATTATAAGCGCCTTGTTTTATTGGATCAAAGGTTCCGGGTGTTGTAACAACCGTTCCACCAATGGCAAAACTTCCTTGGTCTTCTATAACTAAATGGTTCTGTTTCTTTAAAGCTTGTGCATTTAACGAGAGCATCGAAACTGACAAGAATGCTGAAATTGTTAAAACTTTATTGAAATAAATATTCATATTAAATTTTTATCTTGTTATTCTACGTTCGCTCAACCATTTTACCATATTCGGGTCTCTATGATCAAAAAATAAACTGGCATTCGTATCTAATGTCTTGATGATTTCCATATCTTCTGTGGAAAGCTCAAAATCAAATATGTCAAAATTCTCCGCCATTCTTTCTTTACGAACTGATTTAGGAATCACAATTACCCCTCGTTGCGTTAACCAACGAAGAATGATCTGGGCAACCGATTTGTTATATTGAGCCGCAATATTTACTAAAATTTCATTCTTGAAAATCTCATTTTTTCCTTCTGCAAAAGGTCCCCAAGATTCAATCTGAACATTGTTTTCCTGAAGAAATTTCTGATTTTCTGTTTGTTGATGAAAAGGATGTGTCTCAATCTGATTGATAGCAGGTGTAAAGCCACTATTGATGATCAAGTCTGTAATCCTGTCCGGATGAAAATTTGAAACACCAATTGCTCTTATTTTTCCTTCATAATAAAACTCCTGCATGGCTCTCCATGAACCGAATATATCACCATAAGGTTGGTGAATTAGGTATAGATCCAAATAATCTAATTGTAATAAATCCAATGATTTTTGGAAGCCGGCTTTTGTTTTTTCATAACCGGTATCTTCAATCCAGAGCTTGGTCGTGATAAACAATTCTTCTCTCGGGACATTGCTATTTTTGATGGCATTTCCTACCGCTTTTTCATTTAAATAAGAGGCTGCTGTATCTATTAAACGATAACCTGTTTCAATAGCTTCTGAAACTGCTTTTTCACATTCCAAAGGATCTGCTACCTGAAAAACTCCGAAACCTAATATGGGCATTTCTACGCCGTTGTTTAATGTAATTTTTTTCATTTCTAATTAATTATTTAAGTATGTATTATCTGTTAATTGGTTCGTTATCATTTACTTTTACAAAATTCAGGATTATAAACACTCAATCTATTAACCCAATTACCGATTGCTTACCAAAATCACTGATTGACCTGATTGACCTAAGTTTAATCGCAGATTATTCAATAAATTTGTACTGTTCAACCAAAATATATAGGAATGGATGATATTGTAAATTTCAAGCGTATAAAAGAGTATAATGATTTCAATAATGTTGAAACGCTGCATCCATTGGTAAGTGTCGTTGACCTCCAACATGCTCATCCAAGGCAATTTAGACGGTTACGATATGAATTTTACACCATTTTCCTGAAACAAATAAAATGTGGTGACCTCCGATATGGACTTAATAATTATGATTACGAAGAAGGAACTTTAATATTTTTGGCTCCGGGACAGGTTATTGGTGAAAATAAAGACGAATATTATCAGCCACAAGGCATCGCATTGGTTTTTCATCCCGACTTAATACACGGAACATCCTTGGGCGGAAGAATAGGAGAGTACAGCTTTTTTTCTTATGCCGTAAATGAAGCTTTGCATTTATCAGAACAGGAACGAAAAATCATCATGGATTGTCTGGAAAAGATTGAATATGAGCTAAAACATTCTATAGACAAGCACAGTAAGCATTTAATTGTATCAAATATTGAAATGTTTCTTGATTATTGCACAAGATTTTATGACCGACAATTTATGACACGGGATTTTGTAAATCATGGTATTGTAGAGAGATTTGAAGGTTTATTGACGAACTATTTTAGTTCTGATAAACCCTTAGAATTAGGCCTGCCAAATGTAAATTACTGTGCTGAAGAACTTAGATTATCGGCCAATTATTTTGGAGATCTTATCAAAAAAGAAACGGGAAAATCAGCACAGGAATATATTCAGTTAAAGCTTATAGATATTGCGAAACAGCAGATGTTTGATCTTAATAAATCAATTAGTGAAATTGCATATGAGTTAGGTTTTAAATATCCTCAGCATTTCACAAGATTATTTAAACAGAAAACAGGTATGACACCGAATGCTTTTAGAAGCTTGAATTAATAAAAAAATTGAATACAGAAAGCCAAAATAGGAGTTCATAAATTTTCATATCTTCATTTTTCTATATTAATTCAAAATTTCTTCAAAATTGAATCTATAAATTAGCAAAATGAAAATCCTAATCATTGAAGACGAAATAGAATTGGCAAAAAGTATTTCCGAATATCTTTCCGGAGAGAGCTATTTATGTGAATTTGCATCGACATTTAATGATGCTATGAATAAAATAGAAACATTCCAATATGATTGTATATTATTGGACATTATGCTGCCAGGTGGAAGCGGACTTACAATTTTAGAAGAATTAAAAAGACAAAATAAGCAGGATGGTGTTATCATTATTTCTGCAAAAAATGCGTTGGATGATAAAATAAAAGGATTGCAATTAGGCGCTGATGATTATTTAACGAAACCTTTTCACCTTTCAGAATTAATGGCGAGAATTTATTCCATTATTCGCAGAAAGCAATTTAATAATTCTAATGTTATCAAACAAAATGAATTACAAATCAATCTTTTAGCTAAAACCGTAAGCATCAATAACGAAGCAATTATTCTCACAAAAAAAGAATTTGATCTGTTGATTTATTTTATAGGCAACAAAAACAAAGTTATTTCCAAAAGTACTCTGGCAGAGCATCTTTCCGGTGATTTTGCAGATATGCTGGATAATCATGATTTTGTTTATGCACACGTAAAAAATCTGAAGAAGAAACTGTATGAAGCTGGCTGCGATCATTATCTGAAAACGGTTTACGGAACAGGTTATAAGTGGGAAAGCAATTAAATATCTGTGTATGAAACCTTTATTAAGCAAAACTACAAAGCCGTTTATTATTTATGTCCTTATTATTTTGGCCATAAGTATTCCTGTATATTATTTTGTAGTTGATGCAATCTGGAAAGATGAATTGGACGAACACAATACAACAATTGCAGAAAAAACAGTGTATGAATTTAATCATTTAAAGCTTTCTGATGAACAATTAGAAAAAAGCATCACACTTTGGAATCAAATACAGCCAGGAACGGATATTGAAAAAATATCATCTAATAATTTGAAAAAAGATCTGTTTTTTACTGTTGAAAAACAGAAAACTTTCAGCGCAAAACCCGAAATAGAGCGTTATCGATGTTTGAAAAAAGTGGTTTACATCAATAAAAAACCATTCCTTTTTACTATCGAAACCAATATTGAAGAATCCAAGGAAACCGTTGCAGCAATTGCCTTAATAACTGTTTTTTTCTTCATTCTTATTGTTTTCGGATTGTTGTTATTGAATAAAAAACTTTCAACTTCTATTTGGAAACCGTTCCGAAATACTTTAGATAAACTTAAAACATTTAATCTTAACAGCCAGACCAAAATTGAATTTGACAAAACAGATATTACAGAATTTGAAGAACTTAATCAATCTTTAAGTAAATTAATTGATCATAATATTTCAGTATTTAAAACACAGAAAGAGTTTACAGAAAATGCCTCTCATGAATTACAGACTCCTTTGGCAATCCTGAAAAACAAACTTGATATTTTACTACAAAACGAAGATATTACAGAAAAACAATATCACATCGCCGAAGAAATGAACAGGGCTCTCACACGAAGCTCCAGAATTAATAAAAACCTTTTATTATTAGCTAAAATTGATAATAGTCAGTTTGATAATTCGGAAATTATTCAGTTTGATGAATTACTAGGTCAAAGTATGGATATTTTGCAAGAGCATTTCGAACAAAAAAATATTTCAGTAGATAAAAATATTTCATCAAATGTAAAAGTAAACGGAAACAGCAGCTTAATAGAAGTTTTGATTAATAATTTAATTTTAAATGCAATTCGTCACACTTCATCTGATGGCGCAATTTCCGTGAAATTAACCAATTCTGTATTTGAGGTAGCTAATTCTGGAACAGAAAAATTGAATTCAGATCTGTTGTTCAAAAGATTTTCAAAATTGTCGACTGATAATAATGGAAGTGGTTTAGGTTTATCGATTATTCAGGAGATATGTAAATTCCAAAACTGGACAATCAATTATAAATTTGAAAATAACGCTCATATTTTCTCTGTAAAATTATCATGATGATATATTTTATTCTCTTTTTTGTCTGATTATTCATAAAAATGTAATGTAAAACTACCTTTTAAAGGGACAAGATTCTAAATTAATTCAGAATTGAGTTTCATTTTTGTACCTTAATAATACAGCACTGTGAAACAATTACCAATTCTTTTAGCTTTAGTACCTACCGTATTAATTAATGCTCAAACAACAAACCCGGAAACAACAACCAGAAATACAGCCGACACTTTAAAGGACAATCGAATTAAAAACATTCAGGAAGTTACCATTGTCGGCAAAAAAGCGGTTGTTGAAAATAAAGTCGATAAAATTGTTTACAATGTTGCCAACGATGTAACCTCTCAAAGCGGAGCAGCAATTGATATTTTGAGAAAAGTTCCGCAGGTAACCGTTGACGCAGACGGAAATGTAGAATTACAGGGAAATCCGAATGTCAGATTTTTGATCAACGGAAAACCATCAAGCATATTTGGAAACAGTCTTGCCGATGCACTGGCTTCTATTCCTGCAAGCCAAATCAAAAGTATCGAAGCGGTAACAAGTCCCGGAGCAAAATACGATGCACAAGGAACCGGCGGAATCATCAATATTGTCTTGAACGAAAGTAAAGTAAAAGGAATCAACGGACTTATCAATGCCTCTGCGGGAACACGTTTTGAAACCGGATCATTAAATTTGAATTTCAGAAATAATAATTTTAGCTTAAATGCTTTTTTCAGCGGAAATGCACAGTTGAAATCAAGAACACCATCGTCGCAGGACAGAATTTCACACGATAATTCACTGCAAACTCAAACCAGATTATTACAAAATGGCTATACCGATTTTCAGAGACACGGTTATCGTACAGGATTGGGTTTTGATTGGTCAATTAACAAAACGAATACATTAAGCGGTTCAATTTCCTACAATGATTTTGCCAATAAAAGCATTGGATTCATCAATCAGGAACAATATATCAATGATTTGTCCAATGCAAGCGAACAGTCAATAATTGGTTACAGAACTTCAGATAACCGTTCTTCGGTGAATTCTATTGACGGAAACTTAAGCTACAGAAAAACGTTTCAAAAAGATGGACAGGAATTAACAGCAGATTATGTTGTAAGCTATGGTTTCCCAAAAAGTAATTATTTGCAAACCCAAAGTTTAGCAGGTGCTTTATCTCCTTACAATGGTATTTCAGGAAATAATCCGGGAACAGATTACAGTCACAATATATCAATAGATTATGTACAGCCGATAAATGATAAAGTTACGCTTGAGATGGGTGCAAAAACTATCCTGCAACATATTACGAATACAACTAATGTGGATGTTTTGAATGTTTTATCAGAACAATATGAATCAGATCCTTTTCAGTCATACCGTTTAAAATATGATATGGGAATTTATGCAGCATATCTTTCATCTTCATTAAAATTATTTAATAACTGGCTGGACGTAAGAGCCGGAGCGCGTTACGAGTACACAACCGTGAAAATAGATTATCAGAATACAAATATTCCGTCTTACAGTTTATTGGTGCCTTCTTTTATTTTATCTCATAAATTTGAGAGCGGAGAAACAATAAAATTGGCCTACACGAGAAGAGTAGAAAGACCTGAATATGCTGAACTTAATCCTTTCTTAAACTTCAGTGATCCTCATAATATCACGACAGGAAATCCTGCATTAAAGCCGGAAATAGGGGACAATATGGAGTTAGGTTACAACAAAAATTTTGGAAATGGTGCTAATATTTCACTAACGCTTACGGAGCGAATTAACAGTCAGGATTTAAAACAAATTACTACTTTTTATCCGATTTATACTGTAAATGGAACAGATTATGCAAATGTTTCCGTGACTTCCAGAGATAATATTGGGAAAGAATACAATTCCGGAGGTATTTTATCCGGTTCTGTTCCTTTTTTTAATAATAAATTAAATATTCGTGGAAATATGATGCTTTTTCACAGATATATTGTCAGTGATTATTTTGGAAATGTTGATATGGGACTTCGTTACCGTTTAAATTTAAATATGAATTACCTGTTTCCAAAAGATTTTATCGTAGAAATGTTTGGAAATTATAATTCTGCTGCGAAAAATATTCAAGGTAAAAATCCACAGTCTATTACTTACAGCATTGCTGCGAGAAAACAATTCTGGAATAAAAAAGCAAGTATAGGTTTAACAATGACAAATCCTTTCAACAAATACATCAAACAGGTAACGACTGTTGATACAAATGATTACAGCTCAAATTCCGTACGTTATTTGCCACTTCAATCGTTTGGAATAAGTTTCAGTTACAAATTTGGAAAAATGGATTTTAAAAAGGACAAAGACATCAGCAATGATTATCTGAATGAAGCTTCACAGGGTAATTAATTAAAATTTAGAAATTATAATGTACAATAAAATTAGTGAATGATGAGATTGATAACTTTTCTGCAAAACAACAAAAGGCTTTTATTCCGTGCTACGCTTATTACACTTTTAATCGCATTTATAACATTAAGTTGTATTGTTTTTTTTCTGCCATTGGAGTACTTAGACATCCATATTTCCAAAGAAATACAGGAAAATCAAACTCAAACTCTTAATACAGTTATGATCTGGATCAGTTGGTTTGGCAGAACATCTGTATCGGTTGTAATGGTTGGATTAAGTTCGCTTTTATTACTGATTTTCGGTTATAAAAAAGAAGCTGTTTTGCTTTTATCCACACTTTTATCGGGAATTTTAGGATTAGGATTCAAAATACTGATCAACAGACCTCGTCCGTCCAAAGATTTAGTTGTACTTTTAGAAGAAACCAAATATCAAAGCTTTCCGAGTGGTCATGTTTTGTTTTATACCGTATTTTTTGGCGCATTAATTTTGATTACTCTTCGCTTAAAAAACATTACCTATAAAGTAAAATTACTCTTTATTACCATTTGTCTTTCCATGATTTTTTTCGGAGCAGTTTCAAGAGTTTATCTTGGAGCGCATTGGTTTACGGATGTTTTAGGCGGATTTATTTTAGGTATTCTCTGTGTTTTAATTATGGCATATTTCTACATTAAAAATACAGGAAATATAAATCGGTAATTCTAAATTTCTACAAAATCACGTCCCATCTTTACCATATAATTAATAGAATATGGTTACTTTTCGGACATATCTCATTCGTGTTTTTTTGTTTTCGATGCTTTTTTTCAGTTGTTTAAAAATATCTGCACAATCAAAAAATACACTGTCTTATTTTCTTGCAACGGCTCAATCCAACAGTCCGCTTTTAAATGATTACAATAATCAGATTATTTCAAATCGAATTGACAGTTTAAAACTAAAAGCAACTTACGGTTTTATTGTTACAGGTGAGGGAACTGCAGGGTATTCTCCGAATATAAAAGGTTGGGGATACGACAGTGCTTTAACCAACGGACAATCTCTTTTTGCAGGTGTTCGTGTTGCCAAAGAATTTATCAGCCGAAATAATTTAAATACAAGACTTGCCGGAATTAATGCAAGTATTGCGCAGGTTTTAGCGCAGAAAAATATAAATCTTCAAACGCTTAGCAAACAGATTACCGATCAATATATTGTGACTTACGCGAGTCAACAACAATATAATTTAAGTAAAGAAATTATCCATTTGCTTAATCAGGAAGATATTGTGTTAAAAAAACTGACCCAGGCAGCGGTTTTCAAACAAACGGATTATCTCACATTCAAAGTAACACTTCAGCAAAATGAATTGACTATAGAACAGCAAAAAGCCGACTGGCAAAACAATTATTCTCTGTTGAAATATCTTTCTGGAATTGTAGATGATACTTTTGAACCTGTTGAAAAACCTTCTTTTAATGAAACCCTGAATTCAACTTCTTTTGATGAAAGTATGTACGCAAAAGCATTTCAGGCGGACAGCTTAAAGTTGTCAAATGATGTTAAAATTATCGAGTACAATTATAAACCTAAGATCACAGCTTTTTCAGATAGTGGCTACCAGTCTTCATTTACAACAACTCCTTATAAGAATTTCGGGATGAGTGTAGGAGTTGGGGTAACGATTCCGATTTACGATGGTCATCAGAAAAAAATGTTGTTGCAGCAAAATCAATTATCACTTGATACTCGAAAGAAATATCTCGAACAAACCCAAAGACAATATCAACAGCAGATTCTTCAGATTAATAATCAAATGGAACAATATGATAAAATGATCAGCAAAGCGAATGAACAGATTACTTACGCCAAAACCTTGGTCGAAGCCAATGCCAAACAGCTTCCGACAGGGGATGTAAGAATGGTAGATTTTATTTTATCCATTAATAATTTACTCAGTCTTAAAGGAAATATTATCCAGTATAATGCGACTTTATTCAACCTTAAAAATCAGTTACAATATTTAATCATTCAATAATTATGAAAAAAATAATCACCCTCATTATAGTTTCTCTGGTTGTTTTGAGTTGTAATAAAACCGCAGAAAATGCTCCGGCAGATGCAACATCAACAGACGCAAAACCTAAAACATTAGTCACTGTGGCTTATCCATCCGATACCGCTCAACTCAATAATACAATAACACTGAATGCAACAGCAACTTATCTGTTAAAGTCTGACGTAAAAGCCAACAGCAACGGTTATATCACAAAAATGACCATCAAACTGGCAGATCATGTTGGCAAAGGCTCGGTACTTTTCGGATTGCAGACCAAAGAAGCAAGAGCATTAGGAAATACCATCAATAAATTGGATAAATCCTTTCGTTTCAATGGCGCAACTACGGTTATAAGTCCTGCAACAGGTTATGTCGCAATGCTGAATCATCAAATCGGAGATTATGTGCAGGATGGGGAAGTTTTGGTAACGATTACCGATGCAAGCAGTTTCGGTTTTGTGGTCGATGTGCCTTACGAATACCTCCAAATCATCAAAAATAAAGGTTCTTTACCGATTACTTTACCCGACAATACAGTGCTGCAGGGAAAAATCGCAAAAGTGATGCCTTCTGTTGATGCGGTCTCCCAAACCGTAAAAGTACTTTTACAAGTTTCCAACAACAATATTCCTGAAAATCTGATTGGCACAATTAGCTTTTCCAAAACTTCTGCTTCTGGACTTTCCGTTCCTAAAATGGCGGTAGTAAGTGATGAAACCCAATCTTCTTTTTGGGTGATGAAATTAATTAACGACACCACAGCCGTAAAAACAGAGATCACAAAAGGAGTTGAAACCGATAAATATATCCAGATAAAATCAGGGAATTTGACAACGAAAGACCGAGTAATTATCTCAGGAAATTTCGGATTGAGTGATACTGCAACTGTGAAAATACAAAAACCTTAATGCGATGAAATGAGCCATTGAAATCTCGTCGATTGATAACAAAATTTACTTTGGCGAATTCCATTTGGCAATTTAAAAAAAATATATAACTACAAATGAAAAAATTATTTTTTGTAACCTATAAAAGTCCTTTGCTGGTATTGATTTTCCTGATTTTGGCGAGTGGAATTTATTCTTATACCAAAATTCAGTCGGCTTTATTTCCTCAGATTACTTTTCCGAAAATAAAAATCATAGCTGATGCGGGACAACAGCCTGTGAATCAAATGACAGTCGGTGTCACTAAAGTCTTGGAAGATGCTGTGAAAAGAGTTCCTGATTTACAGGTTTTAAAAAGTACAACCAGCCGGGGAAGCTGTGAAATTTCCGCTTTTATGGATTGGAATGTGAATGTAGATTTAGCCAAACAGCAGATCGAAAGTAGCGTGAACGAAGTGCGAAATCAATTACCGCCCGACATCAATATTTCTGTTGAAAAAATGAATCCGTCGATTCTTCCGGTTATGGGATATTCGCTGAATTCAACCTCAAAAGACCCAATTGAGTTGAAACAATTGGCGCTTTATACCATCAAACCTTTTCTTTCACAGGTTGCGGGAGTGAGTGAAGTGAGAATTATCGGCGGACAGTACAAGGAATTTCGTGTTGTGATGAATCAGGCGATGATGGCGAGATTGGGTGTTACGCCCGCTTTGGTGCAACAGGCGATTAACAATAGCAATTTTATTAAATCAAATGGTTATTCCTCAGATTTTCGTTATTTATATTTAACGCTTACCGATGCTCAGATTCGCAATGAAAGTCAGCTTAAAAATCTGGTCGTAAGCAATAACGGAAACCGTATCGTTTTGTTGAGTGATATTGCTCAAATCAATGTTCATAATGCAAAACAATATATAAAAGTCAATGCCAACGGACAGGAAAGTATTCTGATTGCTATTATCCAGCAACCCAATGCGAATGTGGTAGATTTAAGCAAAGCAATGGAAGTAAAAATTGCCGAGCTACAAAAAACCTTACCAAAAGATATTGTTTTAAAGCCTTACTATGTTCAGGCAGATTTTGTGAATGATTCCATTAAAAGTGTTACCGATGCTTTATGGATAGGATTGGTTTTAGCAATTATCGTGGCGATTATTTTCCTTCGTTCATGGAAGGCGAGTGCGGTTATTTTAATCACAATTCCGATTACATTAAGTCTTACAATGCTTGTTTTGTATACGATGGGACAAACATTCAATATTATGACGTTGGGAGCCATTGCCGCTGCGATAGGGTTAATTATTGATGATGCGATTGTTGTGGTTGAACAAATCCATAGAACTCACGAAGAACATCCCGAAGAATCTTCAAAAATATTGGTACAAAAAGCAATCAACTATTTATTGAAAGCAATGGTCGGTTCTTCACTCAGTACGATTGTGATTTTCCTGCCTTTTATGTTAATGAGTGGAGTAGCGGGAGCCTATTTTAAAGTCATGACAGACACAATGATTATCACATTAATCTGTTCATTTTTTGCAACATGGATCTTATTACCAATCGTTTATTTATTATTGTCATCAGGAAAGAAAAAAGAAAAAAATCTTCAGCATCACGACGTAAAAGAAAGAAAATGGGTTGGATTTTTTATCAGAAAACCTTTATTCAGTTACGCATTTATTTTAATATTAATTGTTTTAACAGCAATTATTCTTCCCAATATCAGTACCGGATTTTTGCCTGATATGGATGAAGGAAGTATCGTTTTAGATTACAATTCACCTCCGGGAACTTCACTCGAAGAAACCGACAGAGAATTGAAAGAAGTCGAGAAAATTATCACTTCAACGCCCGAAGTTGCAGCATACAGCCGAAGAACAGGGACTCAGATGGGATTCTTCATTACGGAACCAAACCGGGGAGATTATTTAATTCAGTTAAAAAAAGACAGAAGTAAAACGACCAATGAAGTTACCGATGATATTCGGGCAAAAATAGATGCTTCAGGTTTGCCCTTGACTGTAGATTTCGGACAGGTGATTACGGATATGCTGGGCGATTTAATGAGCAGTGTACAGCCGATTGAAATTAAAGTTTTCGGAACCGACCAGAAAGTGATTGAAGATTATTCTCAGAAAATAGCCGGAATTGTGGAGAAAGTCAACGGAACAGCCGATGTTTTTGACGGAATTGTAATTGCAGGACCATCAATGGTTGTTACTCCGAAACTGCCTGTTTTAGCGCAATATAATATTTCGTTACCTGATTTTCAGAATCAATTGCAGGCAAATCTGGATGGAAATGTAGCCGGAAATATTTTTGATAATGTACAATATACGCCGATTCGATTATTGTACAACGAAAAAAGTAATCAGTCTTTAAGCGACATCAACAACAGTATGATTGCTTTACCGAACGGAACTTTAAAACCTTTGAGTGAATTTGCGACAGTAAGTGTCGTAACGGGTTCAGCCGAAGTCAACAGGGAAGATTTGCAGACGTTGGGAATTGTAACGGCAAGACTGGATAACGGAAATCTGGGTGGCACAATTCAGGAAATTCAGAAACAGATCAATCAGAAAATAAAACTGCCAAGCGGATACTCTGTGGTTTATGGCGGAGCTTACGCAGAGCAGCAACAATCGTTTAAGGAATTATTAATTATTCTGGTCGTTTCCAGCTTATTGGTGTTCTCGGTGATGTTGTTTTTATTCAGGAATGTTTTGGTTGCATTGATCATCTTATTTATATCAGTTTTAGGGCTTTCGGGAGGGATTTTACTCTTGTATTTCACAAACACACCACTGAATGTCGGAAGTTATACGGGACTCATTATGATGGTCGGAATCATCGGAGAAAATGCCATTTTCACCTATCTGCAATTTCACGAAAGTTTGGCTACGAAAACCAAAGAAGAAGCTGTTATTTACGCTATCAGTACAAGACTCCGTCCGAAATTAATGACCGCTTTGGGAGCTATTATTGCCTTAATGCCTTTAGCTTTAGGTATCGGCACAGGAGCACAGATGCATCAACCTTTAGCCATTGCCGTTATCGGCGGATTTATCGTTGCATTGCCACTTTTACTCATTGTTTTACCAACATTACTCAATAAAATCAAGCTAGAATAAGATAAATTGAAGAATTAAATGAAAGTTTCAAAATATTATTTTCTAAAATTCTTAAAATTCAAAATTTCTTCTAAATCGTTCCTGAATATTGTACTACAAATTAAAAATTTAATTAAAATGAAAAAATTAGCATTTCTATTAACAATGATTACGGCTGTAACTTTCGTTAATGCACAAAAAGTACAGCAGAAAGATGTTCCGGCAACGGTTCAGAAGGGTTTTCAAAAGCAATTTCCAACTGTTAAAGATATAAAATGGGAAAAAGAAAAGGGAAATTATGAAGCTGGTTTTACAATAAATGGAACGGAAACGTCTGTGGTAATTAATCTTTCAGGAAATATTCTTGAAACCGAAACTGAAATAAACAGCAATTCTCTTTCTGCACCGATTAAAGTATATATCGCTAAAAACTATCCTAATCAGAAAATAAAAGAAGCCGCGAAAATTACTGATACAAAAGGTGTGGCTACTTATGAAGCAGAGGTAAGTGGAAAAGATTTAATTTTCGATAGTAAAGGGAAATTTATAAAGGAGGTAAAAGATTAAACTTAAGTCTACAAAACGAACAGGATCAAGCGGTTGCTTTTAGAACTAAGTTATAGTATCCTAAATTTCAATAAAAAAAACTTAACATGATCAAGGAAAACATAATAGAAGCTGTAAGCAGTTATGTGATATTATTTCTTTCAGAAAATCTTTCGGAAAACCTTTCTTTTCACAGCATTGGTCATACTTATGATGTAGTGGGTGCAACGCGCGAAATTGGCGCACAAAGTAATCTTTCAGAAAAGGAAATGCTTGTTTTACAGGTTGCAGCATGGTTTCATGACTGCGGATATGCAAACGTTTATATTGGACATGAGGAAGAAAGTAAAAAAATAGCAAAGAATTTCTTAGAAAATTTCGGATGCGAAAAAGAATTTATTGAAACTGTTCTAAACTGTATCGATTCTACAAAATATCCTCCAAAACCGTCTTCATTAATTGAAAAAGTGCTGTGTGATGCAGATCTATATCATTTGACTCGCCCAAATTATCCGAAATATGAAAAAGCGTTAAGACAGGAATTTGAAAAATATTGCGGGCTGATTTACACTAATGAAGAATGGCAGGCAAAGAACTGTAGCTTTTTTAAAGATCATGAATATTACACAGATTACGGTCAAAAAATTCTTACAAAGTTTAAAGAAGTTAATTTTCAATTAATTAATTGTTCTGAGTAAATTTTAAAACCAATTATTGGAATAGGGTTGTGCTAAAGCTGTTTAATTTAATATTAAAACTAAATCTATGTGGTTATATTATGCGTTGCTGTCTGCTTTATTTGCCGCGCTTACAGCTGTTTTTGCGAAAATAGGAGTTTCTTCTAATATCAATTCTAACTTAGCAACCGGGATAAGGACAGTGATTATTCTTGTATTGGTTTGGAGTATCGTGTTCATAAAAGGTGAAGCAAAAAGTATTGGTTCGTTATCAAAATTTAATATTATATTTCTTGTCCTTTCTGGGATTGCAACCGGATTATCGTGGCTGTTTTATTTTAAAGCACTGCAAATCGGAAAAATTTCACAAGTAGCTGCCGTAGATAAATTAAGTGTTGCTATTGCCATAATTTTATCCGTATTATTTTTCAAAGAAGCATTAACATTAAAAACAGCAATCGGAGCTTTGCTAATCATTAGCGGAACGATATTGTTTGCTTTGAAGTAGTGAAAAAGTTAGGCTTATGGACAAAATTTATCATTCATAAAGTTGAAAAAATTTGATCTTAAGCAAATTTATATAGAACCTTAGGGGCGGAACAAATTGATGTTTGAGAATGAAAAAGGTTATGATTATAGTTTTTTTTAGTCCTGAAGTATTTCAGGATTTTTTTATTCTTTTTTAACGAAAAATTAAAATTTATTCTCAGTAAAGTTTTATAAATTTAAAATGATTTCTCAAAGCTATATTCACACAAAATATGATTGAATAAATCAATGATTTTTTTAATATAATTTTTTCAAAATGTAAAGCATTAAAGATGAATTTAATTGATAAAGGTGAAGAATAATAAAGCAGAAATTACAGTTTATGAAAGAAAATAATAAAAGTAAAAGTGCTTCTCCGGAAATTTTTCCTGCAGAACTTTCCTGGTTATCCTTTAACAATTGTGTCCTTCAGGAAGCCGCAGATAAAAGTAATCCTCTTTATGAAAGAATAAAATTTCTGGCTATACATTCCTCAAATCTCGATGAATTTTACAGAGTAAAAGTAAATAAGCTGCTGTTAAAATCAGATGCTAAAAAAAGCGTACTCAAGAAAATTAATGCGGAAATAATTCGCCAACAGCTAGCTTTCGGGAAAATCTGGAAAAACGAAATTATAAGAGAACTGCAAGAAAATGATATTGTTTATTATGAAAATCAGCCAATAGAAAACATTCATCTTGAGGAGATTGAAAGCTATTTTAAGACTACGATTCTGTCTTATATCCAGTTGGTTTATCTTTCGGAAGATTCTACGAAAGAATATTTTTTAAATAACAGGCAGATTTATCTCTTAATAAAGCTAAAAGAGGGGAGTTCTGAGAAATACTGTTATGTAAATATTCCTTCCGATAAACTGAATAGGTATAAACTTTTAAGCAAAATTGAAGATAAAAATTATATTATTTCCTTAGATACCATCATTAAAAAATGTCTTAACTATATTTTTGTAGGGAAGGAAATATTAGGAGTATATTCTATAAAAATCAACAGAGATGAAAATTATTTTATCGATGATGAAACCTCCGGAAATTTAGTTGTTAAAATCAAAAAGAAGATTGAAGAACGTAAATCTGGCTCTTCAACAAGATTTTTATATGATCTCAATATGCCTTCAGAAATGGTAAACTTCTGTAAAAAGGTTTTTAAGATTGAAGAAAATGAAATGGTAGAAGGCGGAACTCATCATAATTTTTTTGATTTATTTAAATTTCCGAATCCAAAATATCCGGCATTACAGAACGAATCACAACCTCCTTTATCCTATAATTCTTTTGAAAATAAAAAATCTATTTTTGAAAATGTAGAAGAATCTAATCATCTGCTTCATTTCCCATATCACTCTTATCATTATGTTTTACAGTTGTTTAATGAGGCTGCCATCAATAAGGATATTGTGGATATCAAAGTTACCCTTTACAGAATATCTTCACAATCACTCATTGCCAATGCTTTAATCAGTGCCGCAAAAAATGGGAAGAGAGTAACGGTTTTTGTTGAAGTCAAAGCTCGTTTTGATGAAAATAACAACTTGTTTTGGGCAAATGAAATGAAAAAGGCCGGAATAACGATTATGTATAGTCTTCCAAACCTTAAAGTTCATGCAAAAGCGGCATTATTTACTTATAAAAGAAAAAGTAAGACAAAATTGTACGCTTATATTTCCACAGGAAATTTCAATGAAAGTACTGCAGGTATTTACTCGGATTTTGGTTTTTTCAGTTCGGATACAAAATATACGGATGACCTTAAGCAGGTTTTCAAATTTTTAAAAACTAAAGATAATAAAGCTCCAATTCATAATTTGTGGGTGGCCGGATTTAATCTGAAAGAAAATATTCTCCAACAAATCGATATTGAAATTGAGAACAAGAAAAAAGGTAAAAATGCATCAATATTGATTAAAGCTAATGGTCTAGACGAAAAAGAAATAATAAAAAAACTTGTTGAAGCTAATAATGCCGGAGTTGAAATTATTCTAATAATCCGTGGAATCTGCACACTTTTACCCGGAATAAAAGGATATTCTGAAAATATTAAAATTTACAGAATTGTAGATCTATTTTTAGAACACTCGCGCATTTACAGATTTCATAACAATGGTGATGAGAAAATCTTACTTTCATCTGCCGACATGCTGAGCCGAAATCTTAATAGAAGAATAGAAATTACTTTTCCAATTTTCGATGAAGAATTAAAAAATGAACTCAATAAAATTATTGAATTACAATTAGAAGACAATATCAAAAAAAGAACTATCAACAAGAAAGGAGAAAGTATTCTTGAAGATAATAAAGAGGAGACACCTAAAAGAGCACAAATAGAAACGTATAATTTTTTAAAGTTCTTATAGAATCAATATAGGAATTAGAGCGTACGCTTAAAAGTATGACATACTTTTTTGGGTGGCTGCAACATTTTGCATGTTTAATTATATCAATCTTATGCGGAAATTAGAAAAAGTTTCCATTTTAATTAAAGAAAGAAAAATGAAAATTTTGGGAGTGTTGTTAAATAAAAAAGTCAACTTCTAATTTTACTTAAAAAAATCACAAAAAACAATATGTAAAATTGAAAAAAATATTAGTGCAATGTGTAAATTTGGTTATTATCTGCATACTATGAAAAACCTGTCAATAAAAAGAATTTTAGGTTTTTTTATTATTTTAATATTATTTAAAAGTTGCTCCAAGCAAAAAGAAATGAGATTAAATATTGATAAAAAAAATATATCAAATATTGAGAAATTATCATCTCCAAATAAACAATACGATGCATACATTTATAGTATTGAAAGTGGAATGGCATTTGGCTCATCAATAAGCGCTATAAAAATCGTAAAATATAACTCAAACCCCAATTTCAATGATTCAGATTTTTTAAGAGTTTCAAATTCAAGACCTTTTAAGATAGAATGGAATAATAACAATTTAATTATTAATACAATTTCATTAAATGAAAATGCTGTAAGGGAACAGCCTTTTAGAACTGAAATTGTGAATTATAAAGGAATTAGCATCAAAAACAAAAATTTCACTTTATTTTCAACTATGGCAATGACAGAATTTAGATTCTCTAATTTCCATGAAAAAAATGGAATCATCACTTTCAAAAATGAAAGTGATTCTTTAGTTTTTAATAATGAAAACTCTCAAATTTCAATTGGTTCAAACTATCTTGAAATTAATCACTTTAAAAAAAACAAATTTGATAACAACAAAGGATTAGCTTTTGATACTTACAAATTAATTCCTGAAAACAATTTTGACTTTAGTAAATTGGATAAATTTCAACCACTAAAAATTATTGAAAAATAAGCACTACAGAATACACTGGATATAGTAGATAAAATTTATACAATGAACAAAACTTACATAATATTCAACTTAACAAATACACAGTGTAATTTGTTCATATTTTCATTTCTATAAAGCTAAAAGAAGAAATTAAGGGAATTTATAATTTTTCAATCAATATATTTCTCATTTTCGTTCATATTTTAGTATTCATATTATTCAAAAATTGACTTTTAGTTTAAATCAAACATATTATAATATAGGAATTAGAGATAAGTAGATATCTAATTAACTACTGTTTTTTTTACAAAATTTATCATTTATAATGTTGAAAAACTTTCTCTTAAGCAAATGAAATAAAAAAGGACTGGCCAAAAGCCAATCCAATTAAACAAGATTAAGTGTAAAATTTGCCATTAAAGGCATAAAGGTGAGTAATGATAATTCAAATCTTAATCTATGTTTACATTAAATACTGAAAACTGATTCGTATACTCCTAACTAAAAAATAATGAACCCCTTTAATAACTCTAATCAGGGGTTCTGATATGAAAAAGAAACAGCTAATTAGCAGAGTAATTTTAATACTTTCCCCTTTATTAATCTTACTGGAGTAAAATTATAAAAAGAGCCCTTCTGTAGTTATACTTATCTTAGTGAAGTGTCGTAATTCAAGTTTGAAGCGTATTATTTTAGATTAAAGTGAAATGTGCTTTTTATTAGGAGTTTTAAATCAAATTATATAAAAAGATTATTCCGGAATTGAAAGTAAAGGAATTCTCGTTCCGCTGGCCATCATCGTTGTTTTGCTACGATGCAAAATTGATTCTATAAAATTGTAACGGTGCGGAATCATAATCAGCAGATCTGCATTCGTAAGATCAATTTCTTCTTCGATCGCTTTTATCACTTCTGCAGACTGAATGATTTTAAAACTGTATCTAATATGGTCAAGATC
>Ga0302167_10000065_pt1 | contig 62374 bp, 56 predicted proteins | sample I_Fen_N1_1_FD_193496 | JGI IMG/M metagenome (GOLD analysis project Ga0302167, IMG submission 193496) | Peat permafrost microbial communities from Stordalen Mire near Abisko, Sweden - I_Fen_N1_1 | ecosystem: Environmental > Terrestrial > Soil > Wetlands > Permafrost | place: Sweden: Abisko... | reverse complement strand
CTTTTCGTTGGTCTGAATTTTTTCATCAATTTCACTTTTAATTCTTCATTAGAAGTAACATCAGAATTAAGAAGTGAATATCTTACCTGCTTTTGGATAACGTTGTCAAGATCAAAGCCTAAACCTTCTATTCTTGTATCAATTTTTTCAGAAAAACGATCGGCAATGAGTGATTTTTGTTTATCAAACTCTATTTTGTCAAGGTTTTTTGACTGAAGCGTAAGTAATTCTGCTTCCATTAATTTTTTCTCTTCCTGAATGATAGCATCTATTTTTTTTGCATATTCATCTACTTTTTCCTTTACAATAGGGCTTACCTCGGTATCATTTTTTGATTGAAGGTTTAAGGATAATGATTTTCTCTGTGAATACGCTGATGTGGATAACAGACATAGGAATCCCATCATGATAATTTTCTTGATCATATTATTAATTTTTTATAGTTAAAATGAGTTTTTATTTTCCGTTCAGATCAACGCTTGCTACGTTGCTTTCTTTAGTTTTTTCAATCACATCTTTATGTTCTACAGAAAAAAGCAATGTGGAAGGATCTACATATTTTTTTCTTTTCGCAGGAATCTTTGAAGAATCTACCTGAGCCATAATTTGTTCCGTCTTAATTTTAGGAAGCTGTGGAACAATCATTTGTGTACTTTCTTTTTGTGGAAGTATTTGTTTCTGTTCTGCTAAAACTTTTGAAGGCTGAACTTCATCGATGATTTTAGTTGAAATATCCTTTTTCTCAGGATCTGTATTTTTATCTGCATAAACAGGCTCTGTATCTTTATTTACTTTTTCAGAAGATTCTTTTGGTGCAGGTTCATTTTTTATCTCGGCAATTTCTGTATGTTGAGTTTTTCCTTTCTCCGAAGGATTTGAAAAAAGAACGAATCCCAATCCAAAAGCCAAAACAATACTTGCAGCAGCCCAAACCCAAGTCATATAAGATCCAGATTTTTTCTGCTCTTTCTGTAATTCAATCTCAGACCACAGATCTCTTGAAGGAGTAATTTCTCTTTCTTCTATCTGTTTTTTTATCTGATGTTCTAAATTATCTTTGTGCGTGCTCATTTCTCTTTGTTTTTTGTTGTTGAAGATAAAGTACTCTTAACTTCTCTTTAGCTCGAAACAGCTGTGTCTTGCTTACCGCCAGCGAAATCTGTAATGTATCGGAAATTTCCTGATGTGAATAACCTTCCAGAACATACAAGTTAAAAACCATTCTGTAAGCATCCGGAAGCTGGTTCAAAAGTTCCTGGGCATCGAAATCAACAGTAATTTCATCGTCTTGAACTTCTACCAAAAAAGACGAGTTGATATCATCTATATAAAAAACGGTTTTGTGGCTTTTTATAAAATTAAGACACTCATTCACCACAATTCTTCTTGCCCATCCTTCTAGATTACCATCACCACGAAAACTTTCAATATGTTTAAAAATTTTACAGAAAGCTTTGATGATACAATCTTCCGCCTGATATAGGTCTGTGATGTAGCTTTTGCCCACGCTCAGGAACTTCTTAACGTTCTGCTCATAGAAAATCTTCTGAGCAGCCGGATCTTGTTTCTTAAGACGGCTCAGCAAATCTTCTTTTTTATTTCCGAACAAAATTTTCATTCTTAAAACTGTTTCTATTGTAAAGACAACGAAAACCTAAAAAGGTTACACAAAAATATATTTTTATTAAAAAAGTTTTTGAATTAATATTTTTCTCTATTCAACAAGCAAATACAACAACCTACAAACCAAATGATTATGAAAAACAAAAGGCCAGAAATATGTTCTGACCTTTTATATATTATTTAATCTCTTTATCCTGAAAATTCATCCAACATATTTCTCGTCGGAACAAAGAAAAGCGTTCCCGTAACTGCTGTGCTGAAATCTAAAATTCGGTCGTAGTTGTTAACCGGATCTCCGATAAACATATTGGTCAACATTTTTTTAGTCGTTGCAAATGTGCTTGAATACGCAATAAAATACGTCCCGAACTCATTTGTTGAAGGACTTCCAAAAGGCATATTATCTCTTACGATTTTTAGTTCTTCACCATTTTCCCCTTCAATATTCGCCAAAGCGATGTGTGAGTTTGAAGGCTTGACATCGTCTGACATCTCAATGTCATTTTCTTTTGATCTCCCGATCACTTTTTCCTGTTCTTGTGTTGAAAGACCTTTCCAGGCATCCATGTTATGAAGATATTTTTGAACAAAAAGATAACTTCCGCCTTTAAAATCTTGATCTTCATCGCCAATTTTTGCAAAATGATCTCTGTCTTCTCCGTGTGGATTTTCCGTTCCGTCAACAAAACCTAAGATCGATCGGGCATCCCAATATTTAAATCCATTAATCTCAAGAATACTTTCAGCAAAAGGACTCAGCAATTTTGAGATCTCGATCGCCATATCGAAAATAATACTTTTGTTATCAGCTCTTAAATGAAAATGAAGATCTCCCGAAGTAGAAACTGCGGTGTGCTTTATGCCTTTAATTTCTTCAAAAGTGGCTAATTCTTTAGGCATAGGCATTGGAAGTTCTAATTTTTTCCAAGCTTCGTAACCAATTCCCATCACACAACTAGCCCGGCTGTCTGGAAATCTGTTAAATACAGAATTATTTAAGTTTAAAACCAATGCACATAATTTTTGAAAGACATCTTTTAACTTAGGATCATCATTCAGTTTCCAAACCATAAAAATGGTGTTGCTGTTGGGATAATCTGTAACGTTTTGCGATTCTATGCTCATGAATTCAATCAATATTAGACTTAAAAATTTGAATTAAATTGCCTCCGTCGGAGTGGAAACCTGATCTGCAAAATACTGTTCCAATTCTTTCAAAGTTTCAGGATTGGTCTGAATATCTTTCACCATTTGACCTTTATTTACTACAACAATTCTGTTACAAACTTCTGTCGTATGCGAAAGATCGTGACTTGAAATAAGGAAAGTTACCCCATCCTGTTTTGACAATTCTTTAATTAAATTCTTCAGTTTGATCTGTGTGGAAGGATCTAAATTAGCAAATGGTTCATCCAAAATAATAATTTCAGGATTACCGATAATTGCTCCTACAATCCCCACTTTCTTCTGATTTCCTTTTGACAGATCGCGAACGTATTTTCCTGAATTTAAAATTTCACCATTAAATAAATCATGAAACTGTTTTAAAAACTCATCTACAGAAGCTTTATTCTGTCCTCTCAGTTCACCGATAAAATAAAAATATTCCTCCGGAGTCAGATAACCAATTAAAAAAGTATCATCCACGAAAGCTGAAACTTTGCTTTTCCAAGCTTCGGATTCACTTACTTTAATTCCGTCAATGCTTACAGAACCTGTTGTAGCCTGAATCAGATCTAACATTAAGCTGAATAAAGTTGTTTTTCCCGCTCCGTTATTTCCGACAAGACCGAAAGTTTCGCCGTTTGGAATTTCAATATTTTCGATATTCAGAACAGTCGCAGTTCCGTATGTTTTAGATAAATTATTTATAGTAATCATATTAATCTTTGTTTTTGAATGCGTCTAACGTACTGTATTTCTCTTTTTTATAGTGTCTTACGATGGTATCGAATATTTTTTCTCTCAACAAGAATCCAATTAATCCTAAAATGGCAATGCTTACCACTCCGACAGTCATTCCAAAGAAATATTTTGAAATTCCGAAAACAGCCATTGGTAAAAGCATTTTTGGAATTAATAACAGCAAAGCTTTCATATTAAAACTATTTTTCTGCCCAATCCTTTTTTCTCTGGAATTTAAATCGATTTGAGTCTTATTAAATGCTCCAGACCACAAGGTAAATTGTGAATTAACTCCAATATTATATAAACCTGCCGCGAAGAAAGTAATGTAAATTTCCCAACCCCAATAAGCATAAAATATGGCAATAATCATGGAAACTCCTGTTACGATATTCATTAACCACCATTTTGCTTTTAAATATTCTTTGTAGGGAACATTTAAAGTCATCATTAAAGGATAATAAGAACTGTCGAAAGCCGGAACCCTTTGCCCAAACAAAAATTGGAAACCTCCCGTCACAAAAAGTCCCATAAGCATCATCATGTAAGGCGTTTTATAGACTGAGGAACTGAACATGAGCAATCCATAGAATATAAACAGAAAACTCCCTAAAATGATTCCTTTGGCCACTTTATTACGTCTTAATAGCTTGATATCATTGTTAATAAACGTTCCGAGTACGCCGTATTTATTTAAAAAAGCAATATTTTCTGTTCTTCCGATCATTTTTTTTGCTTCTAATCCTTGATCCAGGTAAAACTCCTGATAAACATGTTTAAAACAGATCCACCAAAGTCCTGAAAACAAAACAATTGGTATTAAAATTAAATAAGGTTTCGTATAAAAACCATAGAAAAAGGTTTCAGAATAAGACAAAAGCGGAATGATATGATAATACGTCAAAAGTCCTAATCCTAAAAATATAGAACCAATTACGATAGCAATCGTTTCTTTATTATTGAAAAGTATATTGATGAAATTATTAAGATAGAAAAGTAATGAAACCCCAATAAACCAGCTCAAAACTTCTACAAATCCATATCCGTTGAATAACGCTATGATAGAAAACGTGATGAAAAATAAAGAATTTATCCAACTGAAAACCGATAAAAATGTTTTGATCAACATGTAATTGACCAATGTTTTCTTAGAGATATTCAGTGTAAGAAAAGGTTTTATGTTTTGGGTAGACATTTCCTGCCACATGTATTTGACAATCAAATCTACCACCCAGACAATAATCATGAATTTTGAAACTACTTTTAAGGGATCGGCATTCATCTTTTCCTGAACCATGTAGAAAACAGCAAAAGCACCTCCTACTAAACATGCCATAAAATAAAGAATCCCCATAAACCGTAAGATCTTCATGGCCAAATTTACCCCAACAGAAGTACCGCGAAAAAAACTTTTTATTTCTAGCCTTAGGAACTTTACAAACATAGCTTACTTTTTTACATTAGTAAGTGGAATGCAAAATATGTTACAGATTTTGTGATAAAACGTTTTTAATAAGATTTCGGAGAGTAAAATTAAAATAATTCTAAAAGAATCTTAAATAACATCGAAATTTAACAACCTTAGAGGATAGATTTTTGACAATTATTTTTTACTACAAAAATTAATCACATAATTTCTGCTTTTAAAATTTGTAAGACCTCCAGCTTTGTTAAAACTATCACAAGCAGCAGAAATATTTTCTTTAGTAAGATAAGATACACCAAGATTAATGTATAATAATCTTAGGATTTCATTATCTTTATTTGTCAAGTTTAAAGCATTTATCTTTTCATAAGACTCAATAGCTTTTTCAAAATCATTTTTTAAATAAAAAGAATTTCCTTTTTCATAAACTTTAACTATATTACGATCTTCTGTTGACATATTGCCATCCACTTTAGAATCATTTAATCTACTAATCTTCTGCCTTCTCGTAATTAAAATATCTTTACCTGTATTGTTTCTAAAAAATTTTTCTCCATTTTTTAAGTATTGAATAAATTTTGAATCAAAATCAGGAGATATACTTTCTTGGATTTTCAAATCATTAATTTTAGATTCTTTTGTAACAATAAATTGCACAACAAAAAAACTACTGTTCTTTGGAAAATTATTATAATTTATAAAGAAATCACGAAAATATTTATTAAAACCACCTGTATAGCTAAAGTCTGGCTTTATGGCCAAGTTTTCCTGATAAACTATTTTATCTCCAATTTTAATTTCTTTATGTTGAAATTCAGGATACAATTCTAAAAAAACTTCAGGTTTTAACAAATAAGTAATTTTATCACTATCATAGTTTTTTAAAAGAAGATACTTACCCTGAAATTCATAATCAATCTTTAATGCAGGGGTAATTATTTGTTTTGAAGTGATCGTAATAGGAACCTCTCCACCATTGATTTCCATCTTATTATTTGAAAACTTGTATTGAGAATAAAAGGAGTAATTATTATTATTAATTTCCAAAGCATTCCCATTTGCAAAAGTTACTTTATCTAAAATCCAAGTTCCATTTAATTTTATATCTTGACAAAAGCCCATAAAAGCTATAAACAATAAAACTAAAGATAATTCTTTTTTCATTCCTATATTTTAATCAATATTTCCAATTAATTCTTTCGCCTGCGCCAAAGCTGCCTCAGTAATTTTACTTCCGGAAAGTAATTGGGCAATTTCGTTCAATTTTTCGTCATCGCTCAAAGGAACGATCGTAGACTGTGTTTTTCCAGCAACATCCTGTTTTACCACTTTGTAATTGTTATTTCCTTTTGCGGCAACCTGCGCTAAGTGAGAAATAACGATCAACTGCATGTCCTGAGACATTTCACGCATCAGATTTCCGATTTCTTCGGCTACTTTTCCTGATACTCCGCTGTCTATCTCGTCTAAAATAAGCGTTGGAAGCTCATCACTTTCAGCAATAATTTTTTTGACAGCCAACATTACTCGAGATCTTTCACCGCCGGAAATAGCTGTTTGAATGGGTTTTAAAGGAAATCCAGAGTTTGCCTGAAACAACAACTGAATATTTTCTTTCCCGAATTGATTAAATTCTGATGTATCCTGAAGCTCAATATCAACTTTAGCTTTTTCAAGACCTAATTTTTTAAGTAAGCTTTCTGCTTTCTTAATGAAAACAGGAATACTTTTCTTTCTGTTTTTAGAAAGCTTTTCAGAAAGAGTTTGAAGAGATTTTTCCTTTTTAGAAATATTTTCTTCAATTTCAATAATATTTGATTCTAATTCTGATGCACCTTGTTGTTCTCCTGCTAACTGATTTCTGATTTCTTTTAATTCTTCAACATCAGAAACATTATGTTTAATGAAAAGAGCATTGAGTTTATTATTCAGTTCGGAAAGTGAAGCAAGATTTTCAGGATTGATTTCAATTTTTTCAGACTCATTTTCTAGTTCGGAAATGATGTCTTTTAATTCTACAAAAGATATTTCCAATCTTTGGTCAAGCTCAGAAAAGCTGTTTGAAACCTCAGAAATTTTTGATAATTTATTTTTAGCTTCATTAAAGAAAGATAAAATCCCGATTTCTTCCTGATGAAATCTTGATAAAACCTGAGCCAGATTTTCGGAGATCATTCCCGCATTTTCCTGAACAGAAAGAAGATTTTTTAATTCTTCATAATCAACATCATCAAGATTCAATTCTTCCAGTTCATTCAATAAAAACTGTTTGTAATCACTTTCTTTATTGTTTTCTGAAAGTTGAATCTGTAATTTTTTAAGCTGAGTTTTTAAGCTTTGAAATTCTAAAAATTCATGCTGATATTCTTCAACAATCTTTTTATTTTCGGAAAGTCCATCAATGATTTTAAACTGATATTCTGATGTAAAAAGGTTTGAAGTTTCAAACTGTGAATGAATATCAATAAGTTGCGAAGATAATTCTCTTAAAACATCCAACGTAACCGGAACGTCATTAATAAACGCTCTGGATTTTCCGGCAGGAGAAATTTCTCTGCGGATAATGGTTTGATGCTCATAATCGAGATCATTTTCGATAAAGAATTTTTTGAACTGATTATTTAATTCAAATTCCGTTTCTACAATGCTTTTTTCTGCTGCATTTGAAATGGATTTCACGTCTGCTCTCTCCCCTAAAATAAGTCTGAGCGCGCCCAAAATAATAGATTTACCTGCACCAGTTTCCCCAGTTATTACTTGTAAACCGTTGTGTAATGATACATCAAGCGTATCAATTAAGGCAAAATTTTTAATGTAAATTCTCGAAAGCATTGATGTAGCGTTACTTTAGGTAATGCAAATATAGAACTTTAAAATTCAGAATTCAAGACTGAAAAATCAGAGTTTTTATTGTTTCCACTGACTCCACTTAGAGTCTGTATTTTTCGGATTCATGAGGATCAATAATTGTTTCAGATCACCCAATGCAATTCCTCCATTATTATTAGAATTAAAAATATTAAAAATCTCATCTGCTTTATTCATCAGAAAAAGATCTAAATAATAATTCTGAGTGAAATTGCTTTCATAAGTTTTCAACTGTAACAAACCATCAAAAATAACTTTCTTCGCCTGTGTTTGATCCTGATTGAACAAATTATCTAAGCCCGCTCTGTGATAAGTATAAAATAATGATCTTAGTTGTACCATATTAGGACTCATAATTTCTCTAATCAATTGAGAACGGTTTCTCGGCTCATTGATTTGCTTCCATCCTTCATAAGTATTCTGAGATTCTCCGTTTTGCGCAATTTGTTGAGCTTTTTGAAACCATGGAGTTCCGCCCGAAGACTGGAAACTGTCTGCATCATACCCCAAAATTACATAAACATAAAAACTAATCATATCAATTAAGTTTTTACCGGAAAATTGTCTTTCATTAAAAATAAGATTCTCATTTTCAATATATTCAAATGAAAATCTCTGATCCTGAAGGTTTATTAATGTTGTTTCATAATTTGTATTATAAACCGGACGTACCGCCTGAACAACGATACTTCCTTTGTATTTATTATTACCGGGACTTTCAGTCAGAACAATAGCAAAATTACATTTTACCTTTTCGAAATTCTGAAGCTTTTTCCCCGTCCAGCTTGTATTATTGATGAAATCCCTAAGACTTTTTTCCAAGGCTTTATATGCCTGCTGGTTACTTCCACCCAATTGTTGAGCATTTACCTGAACGGTAGCCAGCAACTCCTGAGAAAAGCTAAGATTAAATATGAAAAGCAGTAAAAATAAACTTATGTATTTTTTCATTATCTATTAAAAATTGAGAACGGAAATTTATTAAAATTATTTCAATATCTGAGACTCAACAAAATTAAGAATGTCTTTTGCAACATCGTCCTTAGATTTTAGTTCAAACTCTTTTTTCTCCGTTTTGGTGAATATTTTTATTTTATTGGTATCATTTTTAAATCCTGCGCCTTCGTCACGAAGAGAATTTAAAACAATCATATCAAGATTTTTCTTTTCCAGTTTTCCTTTGGCGTTTTCTTCTTCATTTTGAGTTTCCAATGCAAAACCTACCAAGAACTGATGGGTTTTCTTTTCACCCATTGTTTTGAGGATATCCGGGTTTTTAATTAATTCAATCGTTAGACTGTCATCATTTTTTTTGATTTTTTCTTTCGCAACTTCCTTTGGAGCATAATCTGCAACGGCAGCACTTGCAATACCAATGTCGATAGTTTCATAAAATTCAAATACTTTCGCCAACATTTCTTTTGCAGAAGTAACTTTATAAACATCAACACTTTTATCATTCATCACCTGAGAAGTCGGCCCCGAAATCAAAATAACTTTTGCGCCTCTTTTTGAAGCTTCTTCAGCCAAAGAGAATCCCATCTTTCCAGAAGAATGATTTCCAATAAATCTTACAGGATCAATGGCTTCATAAGTTGGTCCGGCTGTAATTAAAACCGTTTTTCCTTCTAAAGTTTTTTTATGGTTTGAATTAAAAAATTCTTCAACAGCTTTAGCAATCGTTTCCGGCTCTGCCATTCTTCCCTGCCCAATCAGCCCACTTGCCAACTCACCATTTTCTGCAGGAATAATAAAATGACCGAAGTCTTCAGCCAATTCTAGATTCTGCTTTGTGGAAGGATGTGCATACATATCCAAATCCATTGCAGGAGCTATAAAAACAGGGCATTTCGCTGACATATAGGTTGCGATGACCAAATTATCACACATTCCATGCGTCATTTTAGCCAAAGTATTTGCTGTGCATGGTGCAACGATCATTACATCTGCCCACAACGCCATTTCTACATGACTGTTCCATGTTCCGTTTTCGTTGTAAAAATCTGTATAAACAGGTTTCTTCGACAGCGTAGATAAGCTCAGCTTCGTTACAAAATGCTCTGCATCAGGAGTCATAATTACCTGAACTTCTGCATCTTTTTTTATAAACTCTCTTATCAGAAAATGAATTTTATAGGCTGCAATTCCTCCAGAAACGGCAATAAGAATCTTTTTCCCGGAAATACTCATTTAGTTTTAATTTTTTAAAACACTAAAATACTTATTTTTTCTCACAAACCATTTAAACAACAAAGGTCATAAAAGAAATAGTTCCTTTATGACCTTCATCTATTAAAAACCAACCGGTTTTTATTTTCTTTCTTCAGTTTTTCTGAAGTAAATATCTTCGTTTAACCATTCTTCGATCGCGATAGAAGTTGGTTTTGGAAGTTTTTCGTAATGTTTAGAGATCTCAATTTGCTCTCTGTTTTCGAAAACTTCTTCCAATGTAGAGTTGTGAACAGCAAATTCGTCTAATTTGTTATGTAATTCTGTACGAATTTCTGCGTTGATCTGCTCTGCTCTCTTTCCCATGATAACAATAGCTTCATAGATTGAACCTACTTTATCTTCAATCTTGTCTTTATCGTAAGTAATAGTATTTACTTCTGCTTTTGTATCTTTTACACTCATTTTGAGAAAATTAATTTATTTATAAGGTGGCAAATTTACGAATTATCTTTGGATTTTGAAAGTCGCTGCCGGTGGAGGTGTCTGAAGCTTCGCACTATCCCTCTGGATCTGCATTGCTTTCTTCTCAGCATCTACCTGATTTTTAATCTGATCTTCCGTTTTGTTCTTTTCAGCAAGCTTTTCTACTTCTTTTTTCTGTCTTGCAGTTAATGTTGCAATTCTAGCTTCCGTTTGTTTTTTTACAACTGCGAAATCTTTCTTTTCTTTCTCTAATTTCTCTCTAAGATCCAATGCAGTTTTAGAATATTCTGTATTTGGAAGTTCTTTTTCAACAAGCTTTGTAAATGACAATGCACTTTCAATACGCTCGTCTTTAAGATCATAGATCGATTTCTGAGCCAACAGATAACGTGACTTCATCATATAATCATAGATTTTCGGACGAAGTTTTGTACTTGGGAAATCTTCTAATACGTTTTCTAAAGCTGTGTTTGCCGCTTTATAATCACCTATATTAAAGTACTGTCTTGCGTTTTCGTAAGCTTTGAACTCTAACTTGTAAGACAACTCATCAATAAGCGTTGTGATGTTTTTAGATCTTTCAGAAGTTGGATAATTGTTCAAGAAATCCTGTAACTCATTAATTGCCAATTCTGTACTAGACTGATCCAAATTATAATCCATTGAACCTTCATAGTAACATAAAGCCGACATATACGCCGCCTCTTCTGCTCTAGGATCCTTTGGAAAACTTACTGCAAAGTTTTTGAACTGATGCCCAGCCAACTTATAATTTTTATCATAATAGTTTGCATACGCCGTATTGAAACCCACATTAGGGAAATCATCCGTACCTGCAACCAAATTAGCTAACCTGTCATAAAGAGCCAGTGAATTTTTCCACTTCTTTTTTGCAAAGTTCTCATTTGCAACCTTTAAGATGTAGTTTTTATCAGCACTTTTCATCGCTTTATCTTGCTGACTCACACATGAAGATACCACAGCTACAGCAAAAAGACCTAAAATATATTTTTTCATATAAAAAATTCAACAGTTTTCGGATTATATGACCGATCTATTAATTTGCAAAAATATAACTTTTTTGTCAATAGATTTTTTTTTATGAATATTTAACGTAATTTTAGTCTGCGGCGTATCCCAAAATTGCAAAAACACTCATCAAAAGATTCATTCTTACCTTTTTTTCGGCTTCTTTACCGTAAGCTTCTTCATTTTTACTCGGAACATAGAGTTCATAAAAGTTTTTATTACGAATTACAAACAATGTAGAACCTATAATTGTGGTCAAAACATCCTCGGGTTTTGGTGTAAATGTAAAAACTCCAGATGTAACTCCTTTTTTTATGACTTCATCCAGCTTTTTTACAAATAACTGATAAAAATCGAGAAGTTCATCTTTTAAATTTTCTGTGTGGCGAAGTTCCTGAGTGACAAATCCGTGAAAATAATTATATTTAAATAATTGGGAGACAATATATTTAATAATTTCCTTCATCTGCATCTCCGGTTTCCCATCCTTGATCGTGTCAGCAAATTCTGAAAAATTTTCCCTTGTCTTTAAAACCCTGTATTGGTAGAGGTAAGACATCATTTTTTCTTTAGAACCGAAATAATAAGAGATCATTGCGACATTAATATTGGCTTTGGAACAGATATCCCTTACCGATGTTCCTTCGTATCCTTTTTTCGCAATCAGCTCTTCGGCGATGTCTAAAATATGGATTTGTTTTTCCGTAAATTTTTTCTTCATGAAGTGTAGTTTGAGTAAAGTTAAGAAATTTTTAACATATTTATAAACGTTCGTTTAAGAATTTTATATTAATTCTAAATAGTTAGTATTTTTGTACATGGATTTTTTTGATTTTCATCATCATAAGAAAAATGTGACCTACGGAATCTATAATTTAGATTTAAATAATATTCCGCCAGGTTCGCTGTATTCTATTGGGATTCACCCTCAAGGTATTAGCATTGAATCAATTGATAATCAAATCGATTGGTTACAATCAAACATCAATGAAAATTGTTTTGCAATCGGAGAATGCGGACTGGATTCTTTTGTTGAAATCGATCAAAAAATTCAGGAACACATTTTTCTAAGACAGATAAAAATTTCAAATGAAGTAAAAAAACCTTTGATTATTCATTGTGTAAGAAAATTTCACGAAGTGATTTCCTTCAAAAAAAAGGCTGAACAGGCAATGATCATTCATGGTTTTAATAAAAAACAAAGCATTGCCGAAGACCTGCTTAAAAATAATTTTTATTTGAGTTTTGGAAAAGCGGTTTTGTATAATTTATCTTTGCAAAATATTCTGAAAATTACCCCTTTAGACAAAATCTTTTTAGAAACTGATAATGAAGATTTTAACATTGAAGATTTATATCAAAAAACTTCAGAACTCAAGGGAATTTCTTTAGAAAAACTGAACGAACAAATTGTAGAAAATTTAGAGACAATAAAAAATGGATAAAAAATGGTTGGAGAGAACGGAACTTCTCATCAAAGAAGAAGGTTTGGAAAGATTGAATAAAGCGACTGTTCTGGTTGTCGGATTAGGCGGAGTTGGCTCTTTCGCGGCAGAATTTCTGGCACGAGCGGGAGTCGGAACTATGACGATCGTAGATGGCGACACCGTAGATATCACAAACATTAACAGACAGTTACCTGCTTTACACTCAACCATCGGAAAACATAAAGTAGAGGTTGTGGCAGAAAGGCTTTTAGATATTAATCCTCAACTTAATTTAACCAAAATCAATGAGTTTCTAAATCCGGAAAGAATGGATGAAGTTCTGGATTCTGCGAAATTCGATTATGTTTTAGATTGTATCGATAGTGTAACGCCAAAACTTTGTTTAATCATTGCTGCAAAAAGAAGAAAAATAAAAATTGTAAGCTCAATGGGAGCTGGAGGGAAGACCGATCCTAGCAAGGTAATGGTAAGAGACATCAGCAAAACTGAGCATTGTCATCTTGCAAGACAGGTAAGAAAAAGATTAAAAAAAGAGAAAATTGATAAAGGCGTTCGTTGCGTTTTTTCAAACGATATTCAAGATGAAGAAAGTCTGAAAATGACAGACGGAACTAATTTTAAAAGATCTTTCTACGGAACGATAAGTTATATGCCTGCGATTTTTGGACTGTATACTGCTTCGGAGGTTATTAACCATTTATTGAAAAAAGATTAAAAATTTATTTTCTCACAGATTTCACGGATCAACACGGATGTTTATGTTTTATTTTTCTCCGTGAGAATTTGTGAAATCTGTGAGAAAAATTCAAAATAAGACTATATTTACACCCTGTAAATGACAAATTTCAAATATCCCGGAGCTGAAAAACTCAAAAAAGACAATGAGATCACTTTACTTTTTGAAAAAGGTAAATGGAGAACCTGTGGAAATTTGAGAATTATTATTCTAAAAGATAAACCAACTTTACCTGTAGAAGCTTTAAAAATTGGAGTTTCTGTTTCTAAAAGATATTTCAAAAAAGCAGTTCACAGAAATCGTGTAAAGAGATTATTACGAGAATGTTACCGTTTGAATAAAGATCTTTTCAGGGAAGCTTTTGGTGAAAAAACGATTGCGATGATGTTTTGGGTTTCGCCTGAAATGCCCGCTAAATTTCAGGATGTGGAAGCGCAGTTTATTAAGCTTTGTCAGTCTAATCAGCCTCAGAAAAAGGCTTAATCTTTCTATTTTTCCAGAATAAATAAAGCATAAACATCTGTGAAGATTTGTGGTTATAAATTATTTATTTTTCTACCACAGATTACTCAGATTTGCACAGATGATTGTGTGATACTTTCTTGTGCTTAAATCTGATTCGCTGAGAATTAAAAATTCATTAAAATCTTTGCATACTTTTTGTAACTTTATGGGAAACAATTAATCTGAAAATTAAAATGTTAGATCATGTTCCCTTTTTACCTTATGTTCTGAGTGCGTTTATAGGCATCGGACTGGCAGCCGCGACAGGTTTTAGAGTTTTTCTGCCGATGTTTGCAGTAAGTCTGGCTTCGTACCTTCATTGGATTCCGACGAATGAGAGTTTTGAATGGCTTTCCGGCCTTCCAACACTTATCACAACCGGAATTGCTACGGTAGCTGAGATCCTCGCTTATTATATTCCGTTTATCGATCATTTATTGGATACGATCTCTGTTCCGATGGCAACTGTGGCTGGTTCTGTTCTGTTTGCGAGTCAGTTTGCAGATTTGGGAACATTTCCGCAATGGGCTTTGGCTTTGATCGCAGGAGGAGGAACAGCAGCAACCATAAGTTCGGGGTTTGCAGGACTTCGGGCAGCTTCTACGGCCACCACAGGCGGACTCGGAAATTCAGTTGTTGGAACTACGGAAACTGCCGGAGCGGGAATTATGACCGTGTTAGCAATGGCAATGCCTATTTTGGCTGGAATCTTCGCTATAATTTTAGTTATTCTTGTTATTGTTTACGGACGAAAAGCATGGCGAAAATTGAGAAATAAGAAAAATGTCATCAATAATACATAAAACAAAAATGCTGAATCTTTAGGACTCAGCATTTTTTATATTTTCTTTTTTTAAACCTTAGTTTTTCCCTCGGATATCCTTGATTTCCTGAATTTTTCCTTCGAAATATTCTTTCTTTTCAGGATGTTTGGTTATTAATATATTGAAAGCTTTAATCGCTTTTGTGTACAATTTCTGTTCGAAATATAAAGTAGCCAACGTTTCCGTCATTAGATGTGAAATATCATCCGTTTTTTCTTTAACAACGAAATTAACTTCATCTTTTAACTGAGAGATTTTAGGATTATTTTCTATGAAAGATTCAATAACCTTATTTTTAATTTCAGTTTTTACTTTATCGACTGGTTCTGCTTCTTCTACCGGCTCAACATCTTCTACGACTTCTTCTGTTTCATCAGATGGTCTGTCGATTTTCAGCCAACTTTGCCATGTATTGATAAATCCGGGAACATTGCTGTCTATAGGATTTACCTTTTCGGCAGGAGTTTCTACGATCTCCTCTTTTTCCTTTTGCTGCTCTTCTTTAGCTTTATTGGCATCAACTGCCCAGCTTGAAATAATATCTGAATTAAAGAAAGAGACATTCAATGCCGGAGCTTCTTCCTCTTCCTCGTCGTCTTCTACAGTTTCAGGTCTTTTAATTTTTCGTTCGACAACAGGCTCTTCTACAGTTTCGATTTCCTCTGAATTTTCTTCTGGAAGTTCTGTTTCTTCAACTTGTTGAATTATCTCTTCCTGTTTTGGAGATTCTTCTTTTACCTCTTCAACTTTTGGCTGAGGAGTTTCTATTGATTTACTAATTAAAGAATCGGGAACGTGAGACTCAAGGCTCATTGGTTTCCATGCGGATTTAACTTCTCGTGGAGCTTCTGCGACAGGTTTTTCTTCCGAAGGTTCTTCGTTTACAGTCTCTTCAACTGCTTCAACCTCTTCAGGTTTATTTTCAACTAATTCAGGTTTCTCTTCCTCAATTTTTTCTTCATTTTTCTCTTTTGCAGGTTCTTCAACATTAAAACTTTGAGTTTCTGCAAAACTTATTTCATGTCCTGAAATTTCAGGTTCAGTTTCTTTTTGTTCAGAAGAAACTTTTACCGTTTTCATTTTTTTCTCAACCTCTTCAATCAAGCGTCTCATTTCATCCTCATGTTTGTTGATGTTTGGCTGAGGAATTTCTTCGCTTACAACTTCTTCAACAGTATTGGATTGAATTTTAACATCAGGAAGGAAAGAATCTGTTCCGTGGAAACTTAACTCGGCATCATTATTTACCTTTTCAGTTTCACTTTCTGAAGTAATTTCTTCTTCATTAATGATTTCTTCGGGAGTAAATGCTATCTTAGCTTCAACGTCATTAAGTTCTTCATTTTCAACAGAAATCGATTCAATTTCTTCAATTAAATCATCTTCTTTAGACTCATTTTCAGTTAAAGAAGGTTTTATTTCATGGAAGCTAACATAAGCTTCATTATCAATTTTTTCTTCCTCTGCTTCTGAATCTACTTTCTCTTCATTAATGATCGTTTCAGGAGAAAATTCTGCAATTTCTTCAACAGGATTTTCTTGCTGAACTTCCTCAGAAATGGGTTCTTCCTGAATATTTTCAACCTCATCAATCACCTCTTCTACTTCTTTCTTTTCAGCTTTTTGAGTAACAATAGATCCTGATTCTAAAGTAGATTCCAAATCAATCGTTTCCAAAGTATCGTCATTAAGGAAGTTTTCTTCACCTTCAAATAAGATACGGTTTCTTTCACCGTCTACGTGAAGATGCTTAATTTCCGGTATGATTTGAGCCTGAAGAAGAAATGCTTCCTCGTGCTTTTTATCCTTAACGATTTGCTCGGCTTGCTCTTCCTTGATGATCTGTTGTTGCTCTTTTTCCTCTCTTTTAATAGGAAAACTACTGCTTTTATAAATATATTTGAAGGTATTTGCAGAAACCAAAGGCTTTTGCTCTTCAATAATTTCCGGTTTTGGCTTTTGCTTAATTTTACCGTTGATCAACTGATAAAGAATTTTTTTATCCGTTGTGTAAGCAGCCGTTGTAGAAAGCTCTTTCTGATAATTTTCTTTATCATAAAGATGAATCCCATACAGATGTAATGCTCTGATATTTTGAATGTAAGGAAAAGAATTGATCTCCTCTTTCAAAAGATTAAGATCTTCTGACTGTATATTTTTGGGGTTCTTTAATAATTCTAAAACTCTTGGATTCATTTTACCAATTCGCTACAATATCGTTAAATATCTTGTTAATGATTCTATCTGTTGCAATCTTCACCTGTGAAGCCTCTATATCTGATTGTGATAAATTACTGTTGAAAACCGCTTCATCAGAATATGTTCTGTCGAAACTTGAATCCGGATGGATTTTGTTTTCATAATGTACTTTCACTGTGATTGTTAATTTGTTTTGAGAATCCTGAACAATTCCTCCCGTGGTCTGATTGGTCGTTGAATTAGAACCAATCGTAGTCGGTGTTATAGAATAGTCTGAAATCTCACCTTCGATCAAAATATCTGGATTTTCTTTGGTTCCCTTTAACGTTGTTCTCTGTAAAAATCTATTCTGAATATCCGTTGAAAACTGCTGTGACAAGGCAGGATTCACCAAGGCAGCATTATTCGGGAATTCATTGATCTGTACCGTCTTTTCGTCCGTTAAAGATGAACCTGTAAAAGAATAACACTGCTGAAACAATGTAAGAATTACAAATCCAAATATAATTTTCATTTTACTTATCATAAACCCTGCTTTTGATTTTGCGTTTCTAAAATATCTTTAAAGCTGACATATTTAATACAGATTCCGATTGGCGCAGTAAAAAGGATCCCGATTCCGCAAGCAATGATTCCTAACTCTGAAATTACTCCAACAACAAGGCTGAAAACCAAAATCATAAAGAAGTTTTTCTTAGCAATTTTCCAAGAAAGTGAATACGCTTTTCTTACACTTTGAACTCTGTAAATCGAAATTAACGGCTGTACAAAGTAAAAAGAAATTGCAAATGCAAATATCAGCAATATAAAAAGGATCATCCAAACTCCCATTCCACTTGCAAATAATGCAGTCCCGACATCGCCTGTACCATCACCATATCTTGCCGCCATAATCATTGGAACCATAGACACTTGAATAGGAATCATCAATATGAAAATTGCCACAAAAAGCAATATCATAAATTTGAAATACACCCAAAAATCTGTAAAATCAAAAATATCACCGGCCTGAACTTTTTCTCCCGCATCTACTTTTCTGCAAATTTTATAAAAATTACCCATTGCCAATAATCCGCAAAAAGGAATAATGCACATTACAATGGCAAGAATTGTGGCCACTATAAATCCGCCAATATCTTTTTTGAAAAGTTCAAATCCGTCTGAAACGTATTTTCCGATGTTAAAATTGTATCCTCTTTTAATAATTAAGTCAAAATCCATGGTTAGTTTAGTCTTCTAGGTTATATTGTTTTATTTTTCTGTATAAAGTTCTTTGTGAAATTCCCAACTCATCGGCCGCTTTGTTCCTGCGTCCTTTATGCTTCTCCAACGCTTTGATAATCAAATCTTTTTCATTGTTTTGAAGAGACAGAGATTCAGGTTTATTTTCCTCAATTTCAATGTCTTCAAAATCTTCATAGCTGTCATCATTATCAGTATTTGATATGATTGTCGGCGTCTGAACAGTTGGATTATTATTATTATTATTTTCAAAATACAATAAAGAATTTGCTGGTGCTGCCTGCTGAGGCTCAGGAGTATAAATTCTGCTGATCAGATTTTTTTCCTGATTGCTAAGATCTGCTGTTCCTCTGTTCTTTATCAGTTCCGAAGTTAAGGATTTTAAATCATTAATATCATTACGCATATCGAAGAGAATTTTATACATAATTTCTCTTTCGCTTCCGAAATCATTCTGTTTCTGATTGTTAGGAGCATTTACCACCATTGGCAAATGGGTTTCCATTGGGATATATTCTGATAATTTTTCTACCGTTACGCTTCTGTCGCGCTCTACCACAGTCATTTGTTCAACCAGGTTTCTTAACTGACGAACATTTCCCGGAAAAGTATAATTTTCAACATAATGAACGGCGTTTGGCTCTAATTCCAATTCCGGCATTCTGTATTTTTCGGCAAAATCGATGGCAAACTTTCTGAATAACAAATGAATATCTCCTTTTCTTTCTCTCAAAGGCGGCATATCAATTTGAACGGTATTCAAACGGTAAAACAAATCTTCACGGAATCTTCCGTCATGAATTGCCTTCATCATGTTGACGTTGGTAGCAGCTACAATTCTTACGTTCGTTTTTTGAACCTGTGAAGAACCCACTTTCATGAATTCACCGCTTTCCAACACTCTTAGAAGACGAACCTGCGTCTGTAAAGGAAGTTCACCAACCTCATCTAAAAAAATTGTTCCACCATCTGCCACTTCAAAATATCCTTTTCTGGTAGCTGTAGCACCTGTAAAAGCTCCTTTTTCGTGTCCAAATAGCTCTGAATCAATAGTTCCTTCCGGAATTGCTCCACAGTTTACGACAATATATGGCTGATGCTTTCTTTTAGATTCTGAATGGATTATTTTCGGAATAAACTCTTTCCCAACTCCACTTTCACCGATTACCAACACGGAAATGTCTGTTGGTGCAACCTGAATAGATTTTTCTAAAGCACGGTTGAGAGCCGGAAAATTTCCGATAATTCCGAAGCGGTTTTTTATATTTTGTAACTCGTTACTCATAAGTAAATTTTTGATTATTGATTTAATTTTATCTACAGAGTTTAATTTATTCTGTAAAATTTGTTGATTTTTAAAACGATTAGATAAACTTTTAAAGCTTATTTTCATCACAATTATTAATTCTAACTTATTAAATCCAAATAATCTTTGTTTCTGACTTTCGAAACTTTACTTGTAAAATATATGTTTTCGACAAAATCATAATCTTTGATCTGTCGTTCAAAATTTTCTAAATTTTTATTGTGTTTGTTCCTCTGAGAATAATTTAATCCAAGATAATCTTTATAAAAGTCATGATGTTGATTGGGTACAATTGTTTCTCCAATTGCATCAACTGCTTTTTGTTTTTGATTTAAAGAGCAATAATCGGTTGTTTTTTTCTTAGTTAAAAACTCCAACGATTGATCACAATCCTGAGTCCCAAGAAATTTACTATACACTTCCCACAGCCTTTTGCAGTCGTCACTTTCGACGGTACCGTTCCTGACGTGAGCAGAAATATTATTGCAAATGATTACCAATAAAACACTGAGGCAATATTTATGAAACTTTTCCATTGTCTGTTTATTATTGATAATTATTTTTCTTGAATATCTATTTTCTCGTTGAAGAACAAATTAGTTCAGTGTATGTTCAATTTTTCTTCCTAAAAGTGTGCCCTGCGTGTTATCATAAACGAAAACATCCACAATGTCACCTAATTTTTGCCCTTCAAGCATATCAAATACGCAAACGGCATTTTGAGAATTTCTTCCTTTCCATTGCTTTTCATTCTTTCTTGAAACACCTTCGATCAAAATACGGTGAACACGACCAACATATCCTTCCATTCTTTGTCTCGACAATTCTCTCTGTAAATCAATAACTTCCGCCAAACGTCTTTGCTTAACCTCAGCAGGAACATCATCTTCCATTTTCTTGTGAGCAGGCGTTCCTGGTCTTTCTGAATAAGAGAACATATAACCGTAGTCATATTCCACTTCTTTCATCAGGCTTAAAGTATCTTGGTGATCTTCTTCCGTTTCGCCACAGAAACCGATGATCATATCTTGAGAAAAAGAAATATCGGGAACGATTTCTTTCGCTTTATTAATTAAATCTAAATATTCTTCACGAGTATGCTGTCTGTTCATCGCTTCCAACATTCTGTTGCTTCCACTCTGAACAGGAAGATGAACGTAATTACAAACATTATCGTGCTTAGCCATAATTCTGAATACATCCAAATTCATATCCTGAGGATTAGAAGTTGAGAATCTGATTCTCATATTGGGAACTGCTTTCGCCACAAGATCAAGCAAATGTGCAAAATCAACGGCTGTAGCTTTCTGCATTTCAGATGCTTTGGCGAAATCTTTTTTAGGACCTCCTCCGTACCAAAGGTAAGAGTCTACGTTTTGTCCTAAAAGTGTAATTTCTTTATATCCATTATCCCAAAGACCTTTACATTCTTCAAGAATTGAGTGCGGATCACGGCTTCTTTCTCTACCTCTCGTAAACGGAACGACGCAGAAGGTACACATATTATCGCAACCTCTCGTAATCGTAACAAAGGCTGTAACACCATTTCCGCCTAAACGAACAGGGTTGATATCTGCGTAGGTTTCTTCTTTAGAAAGAATTACATTAATAGCATCTCTTCCGTCTTCGGTTTCTTTTAAAAGGTTGGGTAAATCTCTGTAAGCATCGGGACCAACAACAAGATCGACCAACTGCTCTTCTTCTAAAAACTTTGTCTTTAATCTCTCCGCCATGCAGCCCAAAACACCAACCGTCATGTTTGGTTTTTCTTTTTTAAGCTTTTTGAACTGAGCAAGACGCATTCTCACCGTTTGCTCGGCTTTTTCACGAATCGAACATGTATTTAAAAGGATAAGATCTGCTTCTTCTACTTTAAGAGTGGTGTTATAACCCTGATCATTAAGAATAGAAGCAACGATCTCAGAATCAGAGAAATTCATCTGACAACCATAGCTCTCTAAAAATAATTTTTTAGAATTTCCATCTCTTTCAGCAATCGCAAAAGCTTCTCCCTGCTTGGTCTCGTCTATATATTTTTCCTGCACTTTTGTAGAAATTAAATTTTAGAAATTGGGTTTTATATCAATGCTAAAAATAGTTTAGTTTGCAAAGATACAAAATATTGTGCCAGAATGGCAGGGTTATCTTTGTAGAAAAGTTATTGAAAAATTTAAAGGTATACCAATCCTCTCTTTAATTGGAATATTAGAATATAAAGCTGGTTTCCAAGTTTTTTTTAATCGTGAAAGAGTTCTTAAAAAATCTATATTAAATTTTCTATCAAAAATTACCGGGTAAATTCTAGGATTTACAATATGCCCATTTTTATCAATATAAAACTCTAAATTAACATCACCATTGATATGATAATCCTCAAAAAGAACCATGAAATTATCATGAAACTCTTTCGAAAAAACTTTATTTCCATTAGGATATTGTGCATGTGTTACAAAGTTATCTGCTTTATAATTTTCCCTATAATTACTCATTACATCTTTTGGATAAAAAATAAATTCAGTCAAAGCTCCTATTTTCCTTCCTTTTACTTCTGCAGGCTTCCAGTGTTTTAAATTTTTGATAACTTCTTTTGCAAGATCATAAGCGCATTTGTTATTCTTTATATTTTCTGTATCAAGGTCTTGCACCAACTTAACACCAGCATCTTTTGTAACAATAATTCTTGGCTGATATATTTCCCTAGCATCACATTCAGAAAACTTATTATTTTCAAGATAATCATGTATTTCTTTATAAAAATTTATAGCTCCTCCTTCGTAAAAGTATTCATTTTTAGGATATTCATCTAAAACGTCATTTTGTGAATACAGTAATTTAATTGAGATAATAAAAATTAGAATAAATATTTTTTTAATCATGATCATAAGTGTTTGAACTAAAGTTAACTTTCAAAACATATTTTGAATTAATTGGAACTCCATCTTTTGTAGCGGGTGTCCATTTCTTTTTTACTTTTTTCATGGCATACTTCATATCATCGATAAACATCTCATTATTTTTAAACTTTGGAAGTACATCCAGATTGTTGGTTTTGCCTTTTTCGTCAATATTAAAGATAAAAGTAACCTCAACCTGGATCGCATACAACGCAATATCTATGTAGGCATGAACCATATTCATGAATTCTGTTTTGAATGCCTCATCACCACCCGGAAATTCAGCTTTTACTTCCTGCGAAAAACCTTTGAAACCAAAAAAGAAAAGGAATAGAATTACAATATATTTTTTCATTACAGATCTGTTGAGATAGATGACAGATTCATTTTTATTTTAACCTGAGAAGTGATTGGCTGACCGTTGCAAGATGCCGGAATCCAGTTTTTTTTGATTCTTCTCACCACATATTTCATGTCATCAAAGAAAACTTCACTGTTGGATACTTTTGGAGATCCTTCAATTTTGGTCACTTTTCCGGTCTGATCGATCGTTAGTATAAAATTGAAATCACCATTCAAGACATAAAAATCAGAATTCAGGTAATCAAACATATATTTCCTTAATGTTTCTTTATAAACCAATACTCCACCCTCAAAAGCTGCAGCTTTAAAATCGTTGCAGTTTTTTGCAGCAATTTGTAACAACGGTTCTTTGATATCTATTTTTAAAAGATTCTTATTGCTTTCCGAAGTAAAAGTATCGTCCCTTTCTTCAACATCTTGTTGTGCAAGAGCAAAATTTGCCACAAAAAGCCCGATGAATAATGCTAAAGTTTTCATGAATATATTTTTAATAGAGCAAAATTACATCAAAAAAAAGCTTCACACAAAAGTGTAAAGCCTGATTAAAATATTTAATTAAATTTTAATGTAAAAACTATGAAACGATTGCCTGATTCTGAGCTTTACTTCCCGTTTCTTTTAACATTAATGAAACAAAAATTGCTAAAACAATTCCCGCAATCCAAAATAAGATCGAGTGTTGAAAATGTAGATCTCCGGAAGAAATATCTAAACTTTTCCCGAACCATCTGCTGAAAATAGGGCTCAATAAAGTAGTAACTCCAAAAGTGATAAAATTAATAGCTCCCGTTGCGCTTCCTTTTACATAATCCGGATTGGCTTCTTTAATAACAGAATACGGAATCATCGCTGCTCCGGAGCCTAAACCGAGAATGAACATGCTTATTTTTGCAGGATACAAATCCGGAAGATAAATTAACTGCAATAAACTGATGATCATTAAAACTGCACCAGCAATCAAAACTGGTTTTCTACGGCCAATTTTATCTGTAATAAAACCTAAAAGCGGGCATCCAAAAACCCAACCAAAAGCAACCATCGCACTAGTAATCGCTGCTTCATGAAATACAAACTGTTTATCTTTCTGAAAAAAAGCAACCGCCCAAGTCATTGCAAATATCGTTGTTGGAGCAAATAAAAGTCCAGAAACAATTCCACAAAGCCAAGACTGTGGATTTTTAAAAACGATTTTATAAGGTTCTAAATAACCGATATGTTTTGTTTTAGTTTCCTCAGAATTTTCAGATTTCTTTTCATTAGGAATCACAAAAAATAATCCGAAAGCGGTAATAATCGTGGCAATTCCTGACCAAAGCCAGAATGTATCAATATTAACTCCTTTTTCAACCCACGGTCCTACTACAAATTGTCCGGCTGTTCCGCCCAGCATTCCTATACACTGTGTAAAACCGATGGCCGTAGCCAAAGATTTTGAAGAGAAACCTTTACTCGCCAAATAAACACAGCCCGGAAAGGCAAAAGCACAACCTGCACCTTGTAATAATCTTCCTGAAACCCCAGCAACCTGAGCTGAAATTAAAAATAATAAACAGCCAAATCCCAAAATTAAAGTTCCGACAAAAAGAGATTTTTTCCCTCCGAATTTATCTAAAGCGATTCCGGCAATCAAACTGCAAGTTGAGTAGGTGTAATAATATGTTCCGACCAAGCTAATGAGTTTCAGTTCGGTCGTATTAAAATTATTAACCAATTGCGGAATCATCACCGCAGGAGCAGACCTGATCACGTAATCTAAAAAGTAAAAAATAAGCCCAAATGCCCAGGCGATAATGTAGAATTTCTTTAGAGATCTACTCATTACAACAATCCTTTAATATGTTTATAGTTGCTTTTTACGGTATCTAAAGCTTCTTCCATTTTTCCGCCAAGCATTAATTGTGTCATAGATTTTGTCATTCCCAACACCTGATCAAATTCTATTTTTGGAGGTAGCGCCAATGCATTAGGATTTGTGAAAATATTTAATAAATATGGTCCGTCATGGTTTAAACATTCCGTAATTGCATTCACCACTTCTTCAGGTTTATGCACGTTTTTTCCGGGATAGCCCATTGCCTGTGCGACCATTGCAAAATCAGGATTGATCATGTCTGTTTCATTATCAGGCATTCCACCAACTTCCATTTCCAATTTTACCATTCCGAGCGTTCGGTTGTTGAAAACGATCAATTTTATTGGAAGTTTATACTGAAAAATAGTCGCCATATCTCCCAAAAGCATTGATAATCCACCATCGCCACACATCGCGATAACTTGTCTGTCGGGATGAGCCAAAGATGCTCCAATCGCCATTGGCATTGCATTCGCCATTGAACCATGATTGAAAGAACCTAACATTTTACGTTCACCCGTTCCTGTAATATATCTTGCTCCCCAAACACAACACATTCCTGTATCTACGGTGAAAATAGCATCTTTTTTCGCTAACTGATCAAGTGTATGCGCAACATATTCCGGCTGAATAGCATCTTCTTTTCCGGAATCTTTCACATAAGCCATCTGACTTTCTTTTACTTTTTCGTAAAATTCCAATTGCTGATTAAGGAAATGAATGTCTGTTTTTTCTTTTAATAAAGGCAATAACGCTTTGATCGTTTCTTTAACATCACCCGTCAAACCCAATTCCAACTTGGCTCTTCTTCCCAATCTTTCAGGACTTTCATCAATCTGAACGATTTTATTTTTAACAGGCATGAATTTTTGATAAGGAAAATCTGTTCCCAAAAGAATTAGTAAATCAGCTTCATGCATCGCGTGATAGGCGGAAGGAAGCCCCAAAAGTCCAGTTAACCCAACTTCATTAGGATTATTGGGCTGAATTGCCATTTTTCCTCGGAAAGAATATCCCACAGGAGCTTTTAAATATTTTGATAGCTCTACAACTTCGGCATTGGAATTTTCTGCTCCGATTCCGCAGTAGATGGTTACTTTTTCACTTTTATTAATTAAACTTGCCAACTCATTTAATTCATCATCAGAAGGACGAATAATTGGGTTTGTTTTAAATATTTTATTGGAAGTTGTTGCTTCTTCAGCATCTAATTCTGAAACATCGCCCGGAAGTCCAATCACTGCAACTCCTTTTTTAGAAATTGCATGTTGAATTGCTGTTTGCAACGTTCTTTGCACCTGCTCCGGTCTCGTAATCATTTGATTGTAATAACTACAATCATCAAACAATTTTATCGTATTCGTTTCCTGAAAATAATCCATTCCCATTTCTTCACTCGGAATTGTGGAAGCAATCACCAACATCGGAACGTGAGAACGATGCGCTTCGTAAACTCCATTGATCAAATGAACATGTCCCGGCCCGCAACTTCCTGCACAAACTGCAAAACCGTCAAGTTCGGCTTCTGCGGCAGCGGCGTATGCTCCAACTTCTTCATGCCTTACATGAATCCATTCGATGCTGCTTTTTTTAACGGCAATATTGAGGTGATTAAGGCTGTCGCCTGTTACTGCATAAATTCTTTTTACATTTGCGTTTTCGAGCATTTCAACAATTTGCTCTGCTATGTTTTTAGCCATAATTAATATTTTTGTGGGTTTTCTATTCGAAAAAATATAGAATGGATATGGATTAATTAAGACTTTTTCTTCTGTAAAGAATTATGCCTCTATCAAATTTAGGCAATAATTTAAAACTGATGTTAAACAATTGATTAATTTTTTCAATCAATATCAAAAAAAAAGAACTCTGCAATTTCTTACAGAGTTCTTGGTATTATTTTAGATTACTTCAATCTGATTTCTCAATAAATCTTCAAATTCATCTCTTTTACGAATTAAGAGCGCTTTTCCGTCTAAGAAAAGAACTTCAGCTGGTTTTAATCTTGAATTAAAGTTTGAACTCATTTCAAAACCATAAGCTCCCGCATTATGGAAAGCCAAAACATCACCTTCTCTTACTTCATTCAGTTTTCTGTCCCAAGCGAAAGTATCTGTTTCACAAATGTTTCCAACTACAGTATAAATTCTTTCTGCACCTTTTGGATTAGATAAATTTTCAATCTGATGATAAGAATCGTAAAACATTGGACGAATCAAATGATTAAATCCAGAATTAACTCCAACAAAAACGGTTGCTGTTGTCTGCTTGATAACATTTGCTTTTACTAAAAGATATCCGCTTTTTCCAACCAGGAATTTCCCTGGTTCAAACCATAATTCGAATTTTTTTCCTGTAGACTTAGAGAATTCAGCAATTACTTTTTCTACTTTTTTACCTAATGTTTTCACATCAGTTTCTTCTTCGCTGTCTTGATAAGGAATTTTGAATCCACTTCCCATATCCAAATATTTCAGATTCGGGAAATGCTCAGAAAGCTCCAACATAATATCTAAAGCCTGTAGGAAAACATCAGGATCTTTAATTTCGCTTCCCGTATGCATGTGAAGACCTTCAACATTCAGGTTTGTACTTTTCATCACTCTTTCGATGTGACGAACTTGATGAATAGAAATGCCAAATTTGCTGTCGATGTGACCTGTTGAGATTTTATAATTTCCGCCTGCAAAAATATGCGGGTTGATTCTTACTAAAATTGGGTAAGTATTTCCGTATTTGTTACCGAATTGCTCAAGAATAGAGATATTGTCGATATTAATATGAACTCCGTGCGTCATCGCTTCTTCAATTTCAGCTAAATCAACACAGTTTGGAGTGAATAATATTTTGTCTTTCGTAAATCCTGCTTTTAAACCAAGCTTTACCTCATTAATTGATACACAATCCAAAGAAGCACCCAAGTTCTTGACGTACTTCAGAATGTTGATGTTTGTCAACGCCTTCGCTGCATAGAAGAACCTTGTGTGTTTTAAAAAAGAAGATGTAAGTTTCTCGTATTGAATTTTAATCGATTCTGCATCGTAAACGTACACCGGTGTGCCAAACTCATTGGCAATCTTTAATAATTCTTTTGAATTCATAATTTTATTTTAGCATAAAAAAGGCAGATTCTTCCTAAAAAGAGTCTGCCAAAGTATTATTTTTATGCAAGGCAACTCTTTTAAACATTCCAAACCTTAGAGAACTTTACAGTTCCCTTTTTTCCAGCTTTATTTTGTTTAAAATTGTGCATTGCTTTGTTTTATTTTTTACAAAAATACTAATTCTTTTTTATTTCGAGAAAATTGTTTGAAAAGCATTCTCTTCTTGATAAAATTAATACACTGCAAAATATTCTTTTATTTTGGTAATGGCAACGTTTCAAAGTCGCCACGAAGTAACGCCAACTGCAAATCATTATTTAAATCTGCGGTTGATAGAGGCAGATCTATTTTTAATTTAGAGATCATACTCAACGTCTGAATCTGGGTGAAAAGTTCGTAAAAACCGTAAGAAACAGCTTTTCCGTTTTCTATAATTAAGAATAATTTTTCTCCTAATTTTCTTCCCTGTCCGAGCCAAAGTTCATCCCTTTTCTTGAAATCTATTTTCTTTTTGAAGACATTAATATCATTATATTCTTCAAAACTTCCAATAAACTGGACGGCTTTTGTGCCTTGAGTAAAAGATTTGAACTTCAGAATTGGTCTTTCTGATTTATTCAGCTGATTTTTCTCAACAATATATTTATTATTTCTAAAATAAAGTCCGAAAGGATAAACTTCTCTTTTCTTGATATTTTTTGAATTCAATATCAACTTGGCAATAATATCGGTTCCGGTAAGTTCAAAATTAATTTGGGTAACTCCTGTCTGAATTTCTTCCCATCTTTTAGATTTAGAATTAAAGACTTTCTTCGAGAATTTATTAATATCCTGAACATAATCGGAAAAAATAATTTTTCCGCTTTCGTTTTGGAAATAGACAAAGCCTCTTTCATTCGGAAGATCTTGCGTTAACTGCTTGATCTTATTGATGTAAGTATTTGCATTTGTTTCTTCGTGCTGTTCCTGAATGATCTCATTTTTAGTGTCTTTCGAAACTAAAAGCTTGAATAATTCTAATGTAGCCCGTGCATCACCGTCTGCTCTGTGATGATTTGTCAAAGGAATTCCCAAAGATTTCACCAATTTTCCTAATGAATAGCTTACCTCATCCGGAATCAGTTTTTTTGCCAAAGGAATTGTATCTAAAGTATTGATTTTAAAATCATAACCAAGCCTTGCAAACGATTGGCGAAGCATCCTGTAATCGAAATCAATATTGTGCCCAACCAATGTTGTATTTTGAGTAATTTCAATCACTCTTTTTGCAATTTCATGGAATTTTGGAGCAGTTTTGACCATTTTTGGAGTAATATTGGTCAATTTCTGAACAAATGGTGTGATATCTCCTTCAGGATCTACCAAAGAAATAAACTGATCGACAATCTTCTGACCATCATAACGGTAGACAGCAATATCTATAATGCATTCTTTCCTGTAACCTGCACCATTACTTTCTATATCTATTATTGAATACATTATAATCTGTTATACAGCTAATTTTATGATTAATACTAATAATTACTGCCATCAAAATCCCTACAGTAGCCAATAAACTACGTACATAACTTATGCCATAAATAAAAAGGATTTTATCTCATCTTCCTGATGCACCCTCACATTATGTAAAAATTCATTGTTGAAATCAACTTTTCAAACAACGGATACACCTATTTTTTATCGATGAATAGAGGCAGTCGTGCTAAATTAACAAAAATTATGTCAAAAAAAAGTAAATATTGAATTTAAACTATCTATAATCATCTTGAAATTGACAAAATCAACTCATAATTATTATCTTTTTCTTCCTCCTAAACCAAACATGCCTAAAATAGCTTTTGCTCCTTCACGCATCAAAGTACTGGTAAAAGTTCTTCCTGCTTGGCTTTTCAAAACCTGTTCAAACATTCCCGGTTCCTCTTTTACAGGTCTTGATTTTTGGGTTGGAGCAGAATTTTGAGCCGCTTGTTCCATTCTGCTTGTCAGCATTTCGTAGGCTGACTCCTTGTTTATATCTTCTTGATATTTAGCAACTAAACTAGAATTATTCACTAAATCAGAAACTTCAGAATCACTCAAAACATCCATTCTGGATTCCGGAGAAATTAAATAGGTATGAACCAACGGTGTAGGAATTCCTTTTTCATCTAAAGCAGTAATAAACGCTTCTCCGATTCCTAAATTTTGAATTAAATTGGAAGCATTATAAAATTCCGTTGTCGGATAATTTTCAACTGCTTTTGATATTTCTTTTTTATCTTTTGCTGTAAAACCTCTTAGCGCGTGCTGAATTTTTAACCCTAATTGAGAAAGCACACTTTCAGGAACATCGCCAGGAATCTGAGTGATAAAATAAATCCCAACTCCCTTAGAACGAATCAGTTTCACCATCGTTTCAATTTGTGAAAGCAATGCTTTTGAAGATTCGTCAAACATTAAATGAGCTTCATCAATAAATAAAACTAATTTCGGTTTCCCGCTGTCTCCTTCTTCTGGGAAAGTCATATAAATTTCAGCAAAAAGAGAAAGCATAAACGTAGAGAATAATTGCGGTTTATTCTGAATATCAGCAACTCTCAAAATATTTACAACACCTTTTCCGTCTCTGGTTTCAAGCAAATCATGAACGTCAAAACTAAGTTCACCAAAGAAATCTGCGGCTCCCTGCTGTTCCAACGCAACGATTGATCTTAAAATTGCACCTAAAGAAGCTGGAGCAATGGAACCGTAATTGGCAGCTAGTTCAGCTTTGCCTTGTGCATTATCTGTAACGTATTGCAGAACCTTTTTCAGATCATTAAGATCGATTAAAGGCAATCCTTTATCATCAGAATATTTAAAAACAATTGACATGATACTTTGCTGAGTATCATTTAATTCTAAAATTTTACTTAATAAAACAGGACCAAATTCGGTAACAGTAGCTCTCAGTTTCACTCCTTTTCCACCAGAAATTGTCATCAATTCTACCGGAAAAGCTTGCGGATTATAGGGAAGCTGCGTTTTAGCATATCTTTCTTCAATAATCGGATTCATTTGTCCCGCTTCTGCAATCCCTGAGAAATCTCCTTTGATATCCAAAACCAAAGATGGAACTCCCGCATGAGAAAGCTGCTCTGCAAAAACCTGCAACGTTTTTGTCTTTCCGGTACCGGTTGCTCCGGCAATAAGTCCGTGTCTGTTGATTGTTTTTAAAGGAATAGTTACATTAATTTCTGATACCACTTCGCCGTCCAGCATTCCTTTTCCTAGTATAATATGTTCACCTTTTGGGGTATATCTGGGAGTTAATTCTTCAATAAATTTTGCTTTATCTGCCATTTGTTCTTTTTTAACTTATAAATATAAAATTTTTTATAAAACTTTTAATCATCTATAAGAATATTCATGATTAAGTTCAGCTTCAAATTTCTATAAATTTTCCTTAAATTAGTCATGCTAATAAAGAAAATCAAAGAGAATATTTATTATAACTAAAAACAAAATAAATTTTCACTTACGATCTTGTTTAAATTAGACTAAATAAAACTTTATAGATTTACTCTATTATTATCGATATTTTATTTTATCCCGTTTTTAAAAAATAAAACACGATTTTTGTAGATTGAATAATAACAACAAAATTGTTAAAGAAATAAGATGAAAGTTGAACAAATATATACAGGCTGCCTTGCTCAAGGGGCATATTATATAGTATCAGAAAATGAAGCTGTGATTATAGATCCATTAAGAGAAGTTAATCCCTATTTGGCTCGCCTTGAAAAAGACAATGTAACTTTAAAATATATTTTTGAGACCCATTTCCATGCAGATTTTGTTTCAGGACATTTGGATCTAAGTAAGAAAACAGGAGCTCCAATTGTTTATGGACCTACTGCTAATCCTGATTTTGAAGCGATTATCGCAGAAGATAATCAGATCTTCGAGATCGGAAAAGTAAAAATAAAAGCTTTACACACTCCTGGTCACACGATGGAAAGCACAACCTATCTTTTAATTGATGAAAATGGTGTTGAAACTGCAATTTTCACAGGAGATACCTTATTTTTAGGAGATGTAGGAAGACCGGATTTGGCTCAAAAAGCAACCAATCTTACTCAAGAAGATCTCGCAGGAATTTTATATGAAAGTTTACACAGCAAAATACTTCCACTAGATGACAGTATTACGGTTTATCCGGCTCATGGAGCGGGTTCAGCTTGCGGAAAAAATATGCAGAAGGAAACTGTTGATATTTTAGGAAATCAAAAAAGAACCAATTACGCACTAAATCAGCCGGATAAAGAATCTTTCATCAAAGAAGTTTTAGATGGATTAACAGCTCCTCCAAAATATTTCGGAATGAACGTTGCTTTAAATAAAGGAGGTTACGAAAGCCTTGATGATGTTATGGATAAAGGATTAAATCCTGTTTCTGTTGAAGATTTTGAAAGTTTTGCAGAAGAAACGGGCGCTTTAATTTTAGACACAAGAGGACCTGCCGATTTCCAGAAAGGTTTTATTCCAAACTCTATTAATATTGGATTAAAAGGAGATTTCGCACCTTGGGTTGGGACTTTGATCGTAGATGTAAAACATCCTTTATTATTGGTTTCTGACGAAGGAACAGAAGAGGAAGTGATTACAAGATTGAGCAGAGTTGGATTTGATAATGTTTTAGGATATTTGAAAGGAGGTTTTGATTCATGGGAAAATTCAGACAAAGAAATTGATGAAGTAACAAGAATTTCACCTGCCGAATTTGCTGAGCAATTCAATGAAAATACAAAAGTAATCGACGTAAGAAAGCTTGGAGAATACTCTGCAGAACATATTGATAACGCTTACAACAAACCATTAGATACCATCAGTGATTGGGTAAGTACAATTGATGATTCTGAACATTTTTTCCTACATTGTGCGGGAGGTTACAGAAGCATGATCGCAGCAAGCATCCTTAATTCACACGGAATCAGAAACTTTACCGAAATAGAAGGCGGATATAACGGAATTAAAAAAACTGAAAAACTTCCAACTTCAGACTTCGTTTGTCAATCAAAAACATTGTAAGATTTTAAATATGAAAAATAAATTTCTCGGATTAATTCTTGTGTCAATTTTTGCATTAACTGCATGTAACACAGCAGCAACCGCAGACGTTTCGAACGCAAGTATCAAAAAAATAATCAATAATCCGGATGTTACTTTGGTAGACGTAAGAACTCCTGAACAATTTGCAGGAGGATCAGCAAACAACGCGATCAATGTTCCTTTAGCTGAAATTATAAACAATCCGACCTCTCTGAAAGGCAAAAAAGTAGTTGTTTTCTGTAATAAAGGAATACAAGCCGATGAAGCCGTTAAGATCTTAAAGAAAAACGGTGTTGAAGTTTATGACGGAACGAGTTGGAAAAATGTAAAAGGAATTCAGGATTCCAGCCTTTAAATATTGAAACGTTGAACTAAAACCAAAAACTATGTCACAAAAATTTCAAGAACTTATTGAATCCGAAAGACCAGTATTGATAGACTTTTTTGCAACTTGGTGTCAGCCATGTAAAGTTCAGTCTTCGGTTTTAAATACAGTAAAAGAAAATGTAGGCCAGGGAGCCAGAATTATAAAAATAGATGTTGATCAATATCCTGCTATTGCCTCTCAATATGGAGTGCGTGGAGTTCCGACTTTAGCGATTTTCAAACAAGGAGAATTACTTTGGAAAGAAAGTGGCGTACATGATGTGAATACGTTGACTCAACTTTTAAAACAATACGAATAAAGCTGTGATTTTTCACAGCTTTATTTTATTTTAAACCACAGATTTTCACAAATTTACACAGATGTTTGCGCTTTAGTATTTAATTATTTGTTTATTAAAATTATGCCTAAACATCTGTGTAAATTTGTGAAAATCTGTGGTCATAATGACTTAACATTCAATCGAAAAATAATCTCGATCATTTAAAAACTGAAAATGTTTTCTGAAATCATTTAATTCATTCATATTTAATTCTGCAGAAACGATATTTCCATTTTTTTGAGAAATTTCTTTTCCATCTGCAAAAAAGCAATGCGAACTTTCCTGATAAAACAGATTATTTCCATCGGTTCCGATTCTATTTAAGCCAAAAACAAAAGATAAATTTTCAATCGCTCTTGCTTTTAACAAATGTTCCCAAGCTCCTACTCTCTTTTCAGGCCAATTCGCAACATATAAAATAGCATCGTAATCATTATTATTTCTCGCAAAAACCGGAAAACGAAGGTCATAACAAACCTGCAACAAAAATCGAACACCTTTATATTCAACAATTACCCTTTCCTTTCCTGAAGTATAGACTTTATCCTCTCCTGAGAAGGAAAACAAATGTCTTTTATCATAAAAAACAACCTCAGAATCTGGCTGAACGAAATACATCCTGTTATAGAAATTTCCGTTTTCTTCTACAGGAGCGCTCCCACAAAATACAGCATTCTTTTCTTTTGACATCTTTTTTAAAAATGCTAAAGATTCTTCATTTCTATCTGAAACTTCGGACGCATCCATACAAAAACCCGTTGAAAACATTTCCGGCAAAAGAAATAAATCGGCTTCAATATTTTCTAATTCCTTTTCAATCAATTGAAAATTTTCATCTTTATTTTTCCAGATGATATCTAAATTTAATCCTGCGATCTTCATAAACTTTGTTAAATAACTTCCATAAAAATACGATTTTCCCTTGATTTCGGTTCTATTTTTGATGCGGATATTTTTTAGTAATAACATTGAAAAAAAGTAAAATTTATGAAGAAATTGGTTTTTATGTTTATGTTAGTATTGGGAGGGGCTTTGGTAAATGCTCAAGCTTATACCGGAAAAGGAGATCAAAAAGTCCAATTGGGATTGAGCGCTTGGGGATACGGAACGGGTGTTACAGGAACTTATGATTATGGTTTAAATAAACTGATTTCAGTTGGAGGAGGTTTGAACGCTTATTTTAGCGGATATAAAGATGATGATAAAGACAACAGAGTTTTTATCTTCGGAAGATTGAATTTTCATCTGCGCGAAGCATTAGATCTGCCAGAAAAATTAGATATTTATCCCGGTGTAGATGTAGGAGTTCTTGGAAAAGACTTTGGAATCGGCGCTCACATTGGTGCAAGATACTTTTTCACAGAGAAAATCGGGGTATTTGCAGAAGTAGGAAACAATGGCAGTCTCGGAGTTTCGCTTAATTTGTAGAAAATAGTCTTAATATATGACAAAGCTTCTCGTTTCGAGGAGCTTTTTTATTTGGCATAGTTTTGATAATTGTTACCTTTGCAAATTAAATCTAAATTTTATTAATGGAATTAGCAATCAAGATTTTCCAGTTTATATTAAGTATCTCTATTTTAGTGGTTCTTCATGAGCTTGGACACTTTTTACCCGCAAAATACTTTAAAACCAAGGTAGAAAAATTCTATCTGTTTTTTGATCCATGGTTCTCAATAGCAAAGAAAAAAATCGGTGAAACAGAATACGGTATTGGATGGCTTCCTTTCGGAGGTTATGTGAAAATTGCCGGAATGGTAGACGAAAGTATGGATACCGAACAATTGAAGCAACCAGCTCAACCTTGGGAATTCAGAGCAAAACCGGCTTGGCAGAGACTAATCATCATGTTAGGTGGAGTTACGGTAAACTTTTTCTTGGCTTGGTTGATTTATAGCTGTTTATCTCTTTTTAACGGAGAAACATATACAGACCTTACAAAATTTGAAAACGGAGTTGAAGTAACGGAAGCTGGTAGAAAAATGGGCTTCCAAAATGGTGATAAAATTATCAGCATCGACGGAAAACCAAACGAAAGACTAGAAAATGCTTCCATTAACATCCTTTTAGGTGATAATGTAACTGTTTTAAGAGACGGAAAAGAAGTTACTTTCCCTGTAAATACGGAGGGTGTTGCAGAAGTTCTTAAACAAAAAGAAGCAAAATTATACATCAGCCCAAGAATGCCAATGGTTATTGATTCTTTGGCAACTCCTTCATCTAAAGCATCAGGATTAGCTTCTGGTGATAAAGTAGTTGGAATTAATGGTCAAAAAGTTTTATTCTTTGATCAGGTAAGTGCTATTTTAAATCAAAATAAAGGAAAAACAATTTCTGTTGACGTTGAAAGAAACGGAGCGGTTCAAACAATTCCTACTGTCTCTGTCGATGCAAACGGAAAATTAGGCGTACAGCTTGCAACAAAAGATCTTGCTAAATCTATTACAACCAATAAACATTACTCTTTCGGAGAATCTATTCCTAGAGGCTTTACAAGAACTATTGAAGCATTAACAATGCAGGTTAAGCAGTTCAAAATTATGTTTAACTCTAAGGTTCAAGGATATAAAAATGTAGGCGGACCAATTGCAATCGTTAAAAACATGCCTGTAAATAAATCTGCTGACGGAAGTATCGGGATTAACTGGCCGGCTTTCTGGAGTTTTACAGCAATGTTCTCTGTTTGGTTAGCATTTCTGAACTTAATTCCTATCCCAGGATTGGATGGCGGACACGTTATCTTTACTTTATATGAAATTATTGTAGGAAAACCAGTACCTCAAAAAGTATTAGAGAACGCACAAATGATTGGCGTTATCTTCCTGTTAGGCTTAATGTTACTGATCTTTGGAAGTGATATCTTCAAGGTGTTCACAGGAAAATTATAGAAATATTTTAAATATTTTTTAAAAAAACTTGCATGGTATAAATATCAGTCCTATATTTGCACCACTTAAAAATAAGGACAGTCCTCCTTAGCTCAGTTGGTTAGAGCATCTGACTGTTAATCAGAGGGTCGCTGGTTCGAGCCCAGCAGGAGGAGCTTTTAAAGTCAGGCACTTACAGAAATGTAGGTGCTTTTTTTATTTTTTGACTGCAACAATACTGCAACATTTTATTATTTTTGAGTTGTGAATAATGAACTGCTATACCCATTCAAAAACCTTGAGCTTTATCTTCAAAAGATCGATGCCAACTTAAATAGTTTTTACAATTCGTTTAAACTTGATGCTTTCGCTCCAAGAATCGTACCTAATGGTATTGACAAAGAAAAAATGCAGGTTTCTATGTTGAGAGACTACTATGAGGACGACGAAGATACTGTGCAAATCTTTGCTTTTAGTGAAGAAGCCGGAAATATTGTTCTCAATTTATTGACAACGGGATTTGCACATGTAAATAAAGCTCTTGAACTTCAACGAAAGCTAAGCAAAAATAAAATTCTAATTTATTTAAATAGCCTTAATAGTCAACTAACAGAAATCTTTACAAAAGATTTAATTGATAAGTACAAGTTTTTAGATCAATATAGAATAATAGCTCTTCGAAACATTGGAGAACTTATTATCCAAGAAGAAGAGCTATTTCCCAGTTTCCCAGCTCTTAATTTTATTGTAAAAGAAGGAGAAAACGTAATCTCTAAAATAGAAACACTGTACTCCTTATTAATCAGTCATTCTCTTATCTCTTGTACTAAAGAAGATTTTATCAAAGTATTTACAGGTCAGAAAATAGATAAAGGCATCAACTGGATCGCAAAAAGCTCTAAGAATAATACAACCAATAAGCCTTTACTGGTGTACTTTTTCAGGCAATTAATGGATAACAGGTATATTAAAGCCTCTTATCGTAATGATGAGAATCATTACCTGACTACTCTATTTAGAAATAGTGACGGATCAGAATTTACTTCAAGGCAACTTTCTTCAGCCAAGTACAATATGTCTGATAATAAATCTCCTAAATCGTCACAGCAAGAGCTCATAGACGATATTATTTCTCAACTATAATTCTCAACACATAATAATACCCTGATATACTCTGATGTCAGGGTAATTCTATTGATTATAAGAGTATCCTCGGCTTTTCTTTGCCAACGAATTTGAAGTCCAAATTGAATGACGTCAGGACTTCATAAAATTTAATAAAATGACAAAAGAAAAGTCTAATCAAAATGAAAATTTCCTTAGTAAACAAACTTTTATTGAAAAGGAAATCCTAAGCTTTAAAGAAGCATTAGCGTATTTAGATATATCGCCGAGTTCTCTTTATAAGCTTACATCGCAAAGGGCAATCCGGTATTTCAAACCCAATGGAGGAAAGGTTTATTTCAAGAAAACAGATTTGGATGGCTGGATGCTTCAAAATGAGAATAAAAGTGTAGCAAGTTTAGAAGAGGAATTATTAACAAAAATATCAGGACATGAAAAATAGAGTTATAGAACAAGTTATTTACGACAACTTACCGGAGGAATTAAAAAAGTTGACAGAGAATTTTACAGGCAGAGAAAGGGATATTGTTTTACTATCGAGTTTAGGAGTATTAAGCAATTGCTTTCCAAATATCAAAGGAATATATGATGGAGATGCTGTTTACCCTAACCTCTATACATTGATTATTGCTCCTCCCGCGAGTGGTAAAGGAGTAATGAATTATTCAAGAATCTTAATTGAGAAAATTCATAACACAATACTTGAAGACAGCAGGACAGAAAAATCGGAATGTGAAGAATCCAAGAAAAAAGGTAAGAATAAAGAGAATAAGCAAGGTGTTTGCCCCAATATTCAGGTTAAGATTGTTCCCGCCAATATCAGCACATCAGAATTGTATTCTTTTCTAGGTAATTCAAATCATGGTCTTTTAATCATGGAATCGGAAGCAGATACGCTTTCTAATATGATGAACAATGATTGGAGCAATTATAGTGATGTGCTTCGCAAATGCTTCCATCACGAACCCCTATCTATTGCAAGGAAAGTAGAGGATTTATACGAAGAAATCAGTAGTCCTAAGCTTTCTATGGTCATCAGCGGCACACCAGGACAATTAAAACCTTTTCTGAAAAGCAGAGAAAATGGGCTGTATTCAAGGTTTATTATTTATTCCTTTGATGAACTGGCTGAGTTTAAGAATGTATTTGAGCTAAAAGCTAAAAATAATGATCTCATATTCAAAAAGATTGCTGATGAAATCTTTAAACTGTATGGAAAACTTTCTTCATTAGGTAAGCCGGTGACGTTTGAGTTTACCGAAATCCAAAACAAACGTTTTATTAAAACAATGGACTTTATCTGGAAAGATATTGTAGAACTGCATACGGCTGCATTTTTACCCAATCTCAACAGGCATGCATTGATGATGTTCAGAATTGCGATGATCTTAACGGTATTAAGGAATAAAGAATCTATTTCTGATAAGGAAAAGATTGTTTGCGGAAACAGAGATTTTCTTATTGCTTTACAGCTTATACAGACAATTTTAAGGCATTCTCAACATGTTTTTGATTCTATGGAAACAGGATTGTTATCTACACAAGACGAAGAGATTCTGGATGAATTACCTATTATTTTTGCCAGAAGTCAGATTGTTACAGTAGGTAATGATAAAGGAATCCCTACCAGGACCATAGATGATAAACTTGTTCAGTGGCAAAGCAAAAGGGTCATCAAAAAACAATGTAAAGGGTTTTACAAAAAATTATAATGTAAGTCTGCAATTGTTGCAGTTACTGCAACAGCTTATATCTAATCCAACTGCCCAATTTATTATATCACATTGGGCAGTTATTTCTTCAATTTTAACATTTATAATATGAATACGAGTATAAAAATTGTACTTGACAGTAGACCTATGTCTAATAATTTGTACACGGTCTACCTGAGAATCATTAAGGACAGAAAAAGAAAAAATATCGCTTTAGGCTTAAAATGCAGGAAAGAACATTTTGAAAATGAACACTTCCTGAAAGGGCATCCAGACTATAAAGTTGAAAACAATCTGCTTATTAGCTTCAAAGCGAGAGCCAATAAGATTATCCGGGACTTTCAGAGCGAAGGTAAAAATTTTAGTCTTCAAGACTTTGAAAAGAAATTCAGAGGTAAATCTGATATTAAGGACTGTAAAATAGCTGATTTTTATGATGAAATCATTGAAGAGTTCGAAAGAGCAGGAAGAATGGGCTATGCAAAAGCTTTTAAGGACACCAAAATTTCTTTCCTAAAATTTACCGGAAAGAAGATTGTATTCAGCGAAATTAGCCCCTTACTCATTGAGAAATATGAAGTCAGCTTAAGGGAAAAAGGCAGTGAGAATGGTGGGATTAGCTTTAAGATGAGACATTTAAGAGCCTTATTTAACATAGCGATTAACAGAAAGGTGATGTCAAGAGACAATTACCCCTTTAAGGAATACAAAATTTCTAAAATTAAAGCTGAAAACAATAAGATTGCTCTGGCTATTGAAGATTTTAAAAAGATTAAAGATGTCGATTTAAGCAAACATCCTACGTTAACTGAAGCGTATAATTATTTTATGTTTTCCATCTATACTAGAGGGATGAACTTCGCTGACATGGCAAAGCTAAAATGGTCTGATATTGCCAACAATCGTATTTATTATAAAAGGTCAAAAACCAAGCATAGCTTCAACATTGAAGTAAACGAAAAAATACAGGAAATATTAGATTTTTATAAAAGTCAGAACAGAAATTCCGGTTATGTCTTTCCTATACTGCTGAAAGATGATTTAACACCAAAGCAGATTGCTAATCGTCGGCATAAAGTATTATCCAGATATAATGTGAAATTGAAAAAGCTTGCTGAACTGGCAGGAGTAGAAAGGAATATATCTTCATATGTAGCCCGACACAGCTTCGCTACCATGCTTAAATACTTAGGTACAAGTGTTGAAAAGATTTCAGAAATGATGGGGCACAGCGATGTTCAGATTACGATGACTTATCTTAAAGACTTTGAAAATGCGGAGCTAGACAAGGAAATAACAAAATTAATAGAACTATAAGAATAAAAACGAAACACAATATAAATCTACAATAAGAGCTGTAAAAGCTTATGAATATTGATAATAAACGGCATACCTACATGCTTATCTGGTTAATTTTGATTTTCAAAATTAACCTTTTTTCATTTTATTAATGAACCATTAAACAAAGAATATTAACCTTTAAAATTAAAAAATTATGCAATTAAAACAATCACAACGACAACAGGTAAAGCTCAGATTAGGATTATCTGGCGCATCAGGATTCGGTAAGAGTTTCTCAGCACTTCTACTAGCCTATGGAATTACCCAAGACTGGAGTAAAATAGCTGTCATAGACACAGAAAACTCCTCTGCTTCTCTTTATTCTGACTTAGGAAATTACAACGTACTGGACTTACAAGCACCTTATTCTCCTGAAAGATACATTCAAGCTATTGAATTGTGCGAAAAATCAGGAATTGAAGTAATTATCATTGATTCAGTAAGCCATGAATGGAATGGCACTGGTGGATGCCTTGATATTCACGAGAAATTAGGTGGTAGGTTTCAAGACTGGGCTAATGTCACTCCAAGACATCAGGCTTTTATCAACAAGATATTACAGTCAACATGCCATGTAGTTACTACAACAAGAAGAAAGATGGACTATTCTCTTGATATTGCTAGCAATGGTAAAACACAAGTAGTAAAGCATGGAACTAAGGAAATTACCAGAGATGGTTTTGAATATGAATTAACAATCAATTTTGAGATAGTCAATGAAAACCATTTAGCTAAAGCAAGTAAGGATAGAACAGGTCTGTTTATGAATAAACCAGAATTTGTAATTACTTCTGCCACTGGTCAATTGATTTTGGAATGGTGTAATTCAGGAGCTACGCTTAAACAAAATTATCAAAATACCTTTACTGGTGGTTCTCGCTTTACTAAAGAGGACATTCTAAATAAAATCAGCACCAGTAACACTATTGCAGAATTGCTGGTAATATACAAGCAGTACCCTGAATATCAAGATGAATTGAAGAATGAATATGAAGCTAGAAAATCATTCTTAATCAAGCTGTCTAACCCTCAAAACTTTTCAACAAATGGAAAATACAATTGATTTAATTGAACAACAAGAGAAACTGCAACTTGCTCCTGTACAGCATTCAGCACCAGTAACTAATATAATAAATAATGCTACGCTTAATATATCTCAAAGTGCATATCAAGGAATCCGCGAATTTACCCAAGAACAGAAGCTATATGAAGATAAACCGTTTATCGAAGCCAATACACAGGAAATTAGTATTCATCACTTAAAGAATGACTGTATTATCCCAGTCTTTTCAAAAGACAATGAAAAAACGATCGCTCATCAAGAATTTGTAGATATTGCACAAGACTGTATTGCTAAAATATTTCCTCATCATTCCTTTAATCAACCTGAAATAAGGGTTTCGCATCAGATCAAAGGGAGAACACCCGGTGCTATATACAAGAATGCTAAAGATTTATTAGATCATGAGAGAACACAGTATTTTGAAAGGATGGCTTTTATTATTAAAATTCCCAGTATTACCGATTCTATTAATGGAAATGAATTATCATTAACAGTTGGTGGGGTAAGAGCCTATAATCAGGAGAATTTATACAATAAGAAGACTTTTGAAAAGTTTAAATTTTTTGTTGGTTTCCAGAACAAAGTATGTTGTAATTTATGTGTTTGGAGTAATGGTTTTGTAGATGATTTGAGGGTTAGTTCCTATCAGGAATTACAGAGTAAAATAATGAATACTTTAACTGAATATAATGCAGAACAGCACTTACTAGAGATGAAAGAGTTTTCAGACCATTACTTAACTGAACATCAGTTTGCACAGCTATTAGGAAAGACAAGGCTATATCAGCATATATCTAAAGCTGAAAAACAGAGATTGAATATTCCTCAACTTACATTTAATGACAGCCAGTTAAATACAATAGCTAAAGACTATTACTATGATGAGAGCTTTTGTAAGGCTGATAATGGAGATATTAACCTTTGGAATGTCTACAATCTGTTTACACAGGCTAATAAGAGCAGTTATATAGATACATTTTTAGATAGAAATCTGAATGCCTTCGAATTTTCAAAAGGCATTCAGAAAACGCTCAGTGGTAATTCTGATTATCATTGGTTTTTGAGTTAGAAGGACTGCCCCATTAATTTGGGGTGGTTTTTATAAAGCTAATAAATATGTTTGATAAAAGCCTCTTAAACAAAATGATTGTCAATCTTTTAAATAAAGCTTTCCAACCAAATCATAAATAATTGCATCTATAATATAATACGACATGTTCTGTCGCTTTGTAAGCATATCTTTGCTACAGAACATCAAACCAGAGAGATATGATAAAAAAATGAAAAATAAATCAAAACATATTGAAAATTATGTTAAATTCGCAAAAAATTAAATAAAAACACAAAAATGAAAAAGAATTACTCTGCAAAACGAGTGCATTTTCTATGCACAGGTCTGGATAGTCATCCAGTCTCATCAACAACATATATAAACTAACAATAACACAAGTATGAAAAAACTTTACATTGGTGCACTTATGGTGTGCACAACTGCTGTATTGTATTCTCAGGAAGTAGTCTGGCAAAAGGATATTAAATCGAATACTCAAGATTTTCTGAGCCAAGTCACCACAACAATTGATGGGCAGTACTTAATTACAGGTAGTTCCATTCAATCTAAAAAACTATCTACGGATAACAAACAAAACAACGGCTACGATTTTCACTTAGTTAAACTTAATTCGGAGGGTGAAGAAGTTTTTGAAAAATTCTTTGCTGGAAACAATCATGATTTTTTATCTGCAACAGTGGCAACCCAAGATGGTGGATTTGCTGTAGTAGGCACTTCGTATTCAGGAAAGGGTCTGGACAAAAAAGATGATTCTAAAGGAGGAAGTGATATTTTATTGATTCGTTTGAATGAATTTGGAGACGAACTTTGGCAAAAAACTCTAGGTAGCAACGCAGATGAAGAAGCAAGATCGGTTATTCAAACTACAGATTTAGGATTCTTTGTTGCAGGAAATGTTCAAAATTCAGCTAAGGGTTATGGATCTAAAGACATTTTGATCATAAAATTAGACAAAAACGGAAAAGAACTATCACAATCTATATTTGGTGGAAAAGGATCAGACGAGGTTGAAAAGATGATTCCAACCCGAGATGGAGGAGCATTGTTAGGGATCTACTCCAGAAGTACAGTTGGAGGTTCAAAAAAGACTGAAAATTTTGGAGAAGGAGATTATTGGGTGATCAAACTTTCGAAGGACGGCAAAGTTGAATGGGAAAAGAACTTTGGAGGTAAAGGTGACGATCATTTGAGAACATTGGCACTAACATCGGAAGGATTTTTAATCGGAGGTGAAAGTCGGTCTGAGCGCTCAGGAAATAAAACAGTTGGAATTGAAGAAGGAACTGATCTGTGGCTCATTTCTTTGAATGAAAAAGGAGATGAAATCTGGCAAAAATCTTACAATTTCAAAAACAGAGATGTTTTGATGGGAATGAGTGTTTTACAAAATTCAGATGATAAAACTACAAAAGGAGTGTTAATCGGTGGCTACACGCAAGCTGAGGGAAGAATTGAAGCTGATGATGAAAAATTCTGGATGCTTTATCTTGATCAAAACGGTAATGAACAATGGCGAAAACATGTCAAAGGAGACTCTTCTAAAAAAGAAGAAAGATTATCTGATATAAAACTCAACAGAGATGGTTCAATAATTTTAGCAGGAACAAGTGCTGAGGAGCTTGGTAAAGAAAATTGGAAAATAGTTAAGCTTGGAGACAAACAAATTGATCAGTTGATTGTAAAACAAGACATCAAAATCTATCCAAATCCTGTATCAGATTACACCTATGTTGAAATAGGGTTTGATTTCAAAGATGCCGATATTATTTTGTACGATATGTCAGGACGACAATTGCAGAGTTTGAAAACTAAAAACAAAGTTACCAAGATTAATACTCAGAATTTGATTCAGGGAGCTTATCTGATTGTCATTAAAACTGATACTAATAAGACGGCCAACGCTAAATTAATTAAAAAATAAACACAACTTATGAAGAAAATATTTTTACTATTAATGGGTGTATTGATAAACATTACATATTATAGTCAGACTTTTAGTTATAGTACAGGAATGACACAGCCAACGCCTACTATATCCTCATTAGCCACTTACACCAACGTACCAGTTTCTATTCAAACAGGTATTCCTAATATTTCTTATCCCTTAGTAAATGTTCCAACTAACAGTACATCTCTAAACATTAGTTTGAATCTGAATTATCATGCCGGTAACATAAGTCAAGACCAATGGTCAGGAGATCTGGGTGCCGGATGGTCTTTACTAGGACAAGGAGTGATTTCAAGGGATAACTATGAAGATCCGGATGAGAATTTTGATGATAATACAAAGTTTTTTTATCTTAAAAACGACTTTAATGATATTTATAATTACAGTATTCCCGGAGAATCAGGAAAATTCAGGTTTGTAAGAGATACTCAAAACAATAGTTTTCAGCTTGTTAAGCTTACCCAAACTACTTCAAAAATAGACTATCAGAAGAATAACAACCCATCTACATTGATCTTAGATTCTTTTACCATTACTAATGACATGGGCATTAAATATAAGTTTGAAACCTATGATATTTCAACTGCCAATACATGGGTTTGGGGCTATCCTCTTTTAAACGTGATGTATGGGAAGCTAAAATACAGAAGTGCATTTTATCTAACCTCTATTATAGATGAGAATAGCCAGGAATTGGCAAAATTTACCTATTATAGGGATCTGACCTATCCTATTGGTATGGCAAATATTGCTACAGAATCAGAAATCAATAAGCTTGTCAACATTGAAATAAAAGACAGAGGGAATATCAGTTTGGAATATGAGCAAAAACCTTACAACCCAAGGCATGATAAGTTCAACCTTAAAAACCTGACTGTAAAAACAGCCGATAATCATTTTATATCCAAATATACTTTTGAATTGAATGGCCCACTAACCGCTTTAAATAAAGTTGATGCAAGTGGAAACGTATTAGAAAAAACTAAATTCGGCTATAATGCTGTAGGTATAGCCTCCGGTTATCCGCCAACGGAAGAAGACGGACCGGAAATACATAATATATACGGTTCGGCGGTACTTAATACCGTACAACTACCTACCGGAGGAATCATTCAGTATAATTTTGAATTCGTTCCTTATTTCAGCTATGAAATTGACAAAATAATTCCTGCACCTACTGTAGATATTGGAAGTACGATCTTTAACGAGTTCAGTGGCACTAACAAAAAATACTTTTTTACTCTTTCTGAAGAAAAGGAAGTCACTATTGATGTACCTGTAGGAAGTTTAGCAGGTTATTTATGGACTCTCGCTTTTTATAAAAAAGTGGGAAATACTTATCAGGTAACTCCATACAGCTTGGGAACTGCACTTTCAGATGATCCCAATAATTTCCCTGAAAAAAATAAAATGACCATGCCAGCGGGAGAATATTATGTAACCCTGAACAGTACTACTTCCGGAAGTTTTCCTGATGGTATCGAATTTAGTGCTGTTAAAATAACAGGAGAACCTACTACGGTAAGAGAATTAAAATCCTATCAAAAGGCATTACCCCGGTTAACACAAATTAAACATTACAATGTAAACGGAACAGATTTTAACGCAACTTCTATCCCAGTAAAGGTTGAAGATTACAGTTATAATAAGTTTGATGATCCTACAGTATCAAGTGAATATTTTGTAGATGGAGGAAGTTTACCGGATGGATTGACACCGGCAAATCCAGTGATGCTTTATAAGAATGTAAAAGTTTCAGGAAGTACAGAAGGATATACAAAGTATTACTTTAAAGCACCTGATGCTTATCCGATGACAGTGGATAGAATTATTCCTAATTATAATCTTACGCGTGATGGTATTTTGGAAAAGAAAGAAGTCTATAATATCTTGAATCAAAAAATATCAGAAGATATTTTTGACTATACGCCACAAGATTATTCTACCTCCCAATCTTATCCCTTAGCAAATAATGGAACTAATTCTTTCTATACAAGAACTGCCTGGATAAAAAATGAAACCGTGACTTCAAGGAATTATTTTGATTCGGGATTTGAAGAGACAAAAAGCGAAATCTTCAGAAATTCTAATAATTATAAAACAAATTTAAAAAGAGTAACATCCTTTGATGGAACCATTCAGGAAACAAGTTACTTATATGCTTTGGATAGAAACAATCAGAAACTAATTGATGCCAATATCGTAGGTATTCCTCTTGAAACGACGTCAATTGTTAAGAAAAATATTTCTGATACAGGAAAATTAGTTTCTAAATCCGAAGTTAAGTATGATAATCCCGCAAATGTATATCCTACTACGGCATTATCCTATGATTTACAAAATAGTACTCCATCCACCGAAGTTACTTATGATCTTTATGATTCAAAAGGTAATCTAAAACAGTACACCACAAAAAACGGTATTCCTGTAGCAATTATCTGGGGTTACAACAATACTCAGCCTATTGCAAAAGTGGAAGGGGCAACCTATGCTCAGGTACAAAGTTTAGTATCAGTGATTTCCACTGCTTCCGATACCGATGCTTTAGCGGGAAGAAACAACGACGAAACTGCATTGTTATCTGTTTTAAAAACGTTCAGAGACAGTTTGCAAAATTATCAGGTGACAACCTACACATACGATCCTTTGATTGGAGTAAGAAGTATCACACCTCCGTCAGGAATCAAGGAAGTGTATCTGTATGATACAACGAATCGATTAATGGAGATAAGGGAAAATGATCAAACAGGAAAATTGTTGAAAGAATTCAAGTACAACTACAAAAACTAACACACGATGAAAAAGATAATTATTCCAATCGGAGCTTTACTCATCACGAGTTTTGCCCATGCACAGAATTTACCGAGTACAGAAAATTATATTGAAACCAGAACGTATTTAGAGCCTGTAACAACAAGCAGTTCGACCGCAAAACAAATCCATACAGTACAATATTTTGATGGCTTGGGAAGACCTAAACAAGTTGTGAATGTAAAAGCATCACCACTTGGAAGAGATGTTGTAAATCCAATTACTTACGATGGTTTTGGAAGACAGACAAGAGACTATCTTCCCGTTCCTCAATTATCAACAAGTAATGGGGCTATATATTCTCAAACACAAGGGTTAGTAGATTTTCCTGTAGGAGATCCTACAAGTATTTATACTAATGAAAGAGCATTTTCGGAAAAGGTCTTAGAAAACTCACCATTAGACAGAATCCAACAACAAATTCAGGTCGGAACAGATTGGAGTACTAAACCTGTGAAATTTAGTTATGATGCCAATACAGTTGCAGACAGAGTAAAAAAGTTTACCACATCTACCATCTGGGAAAATGGAGCAACTAAAAGTACTCTTGGTGAAAATTGGCTTTATACAGATGCACAACTGTACAAAAACTCTGTAAAAGATGAAGATGGAAACGAAACTATAGAATTTAAAAACGGACAGGGGCAAACAGTATTACTAAGAAAAGTAATTGCTAATGATGAATATGCTGATACGTATTATGTTTATAACGAATATAATCAATTAGCCTATGTAATCCCGCCACTCGCAAGTATTAGAGGAGATATTGCAACTAATACAGTAAAACATGATGAATTATGCTATATGTATCGCTACGATGGCAGAAACAGACTTGTTGAAAAGAAAGTTCCAGGTAAAGGTTGGGAGCATATGGTGTACGACAAAGCGGATCGTTTGATTTTTACACAAGATGCCGTAATGAGACCTAGCAACAAGTGGCTTTTTACTAAATATGACCAATTTGGAAGACCGATCATAACAGGGCGTGTTTCAGGGACTGACAGAAACGATATGCAGACTGCAATTGGTAATAATCTTATTCTTACCGAATATAGAAGTGCTACAGGATTTACAAAAAACGGAATGCAGATCTACTATTCTAATGACAGTTTCCCATATTTTGATACAGCGTTGACAGTTAATTATTATGATACCTATCCGACAGGATCACCTGCCATTCCTGCACAGGTTTTGGGACAGGATGTTTTACCACAGGATACTTCAAACACAACTGTAAGTACTAAAAGCCTTCCTACTGCTTCTTATGTGAAAAATATCGAAGATGATAGTTGGACGAAAAACTACTCCTATTATGATACCAGAGGAAGAGTTGTTGGAACTTACTCTATCAATCATTTGGGAGGATTTACAGAAACAAAATCTGAACTTGATTTTGCAGGAGTTACAAAGCAGAATATCACCCGCCATAAAAGATTAGATTCTGATACCGAACGAGTAATCACCGAAACTTTTGAATATGATAACCAAAATAGATTACTTGTTCATAAACATAAAGTAGATAATAATACAGAGGAGATCCTAACTCAAAATAAATACAATGAGCTTTCTCAGCTGGAAACTAAAAAAGTTGGAGGAATAGTTGCTTCAAGTCCGTTACAAAGTATTGATTATACTTACAACATTCGTGGCTGGATGACCAAGATCAATAATCCTGCTGATCTTAATGGGAAATTGTTTGGATATGAGATGAGATATACCAATCCTGTTAATTCAAACATAGCTATAGGGAGATATAATGGGAATATTGCAGAAGTAGATTGGAAAAACTCTTCGGAAGATGTTTTGAAAAGATACAATTATGAATATGATAATCAGAATAGATTGAAGAACGCCTTTTATAAGGAGCCAACTACTGGAAACAGTAATTACTTTGATGAATATCTTACCTATGACCTGAATGGAAATATAAGTAACCTTAAAAGGACAGCTATTCCTGTCTCAGGGATAACAGGTACTATGGTGGATAACCTAGATTATATCTATTCAGGAAATAGGTTAACACAAATAATTGAGAATCAATCAAACAGTACAGGGTATGAAGGCGGAAATAATCTGATTGATTATGATTTGAATGGAAGCATGACCAATATGAAAGATAAAGGTATTCAAGGTATTGCCTATAATCATTTGAGCTTGCCAGATTCATATTCGATTACGCAGAATGATCTATTGGGGAATTCTGTAAGCTTTGGTTTAAATTATTTATACCGTGCTGATGGAACAAAAGTCCGTAAAACGTATACATCTGGAGGAGGAGGAGGTCAATCCACTACAAATAATATTACAGATTATTTAGATGGGTTTCAATATAGCTATAGAGAAACAGTAGAACCTTGTGCATGGTGCAGAACGGAAGTAGCTTATGAACAGCAGGCATTTAAAGGAGTTACTCTGGATCCTATATTCCCAACACTTCCACCACAGTGGGTGCTTGATTTTGTACCCACCTCAGAAGGATTTTACAGTTTCACAGAAAACCGTTATATTTACCAATATAGAGATCACTTAGGAAATGCAAGGGTGAGCTATACAAAAAATAGTGCAGGAGTTCTTGAAGTTACAGATACCAACAATTATTATCCATTTGGATTAAACCATATTGGAGGATTGAAAGGAATGTTAGGAGGTTATGAAAATTACAAGTACAACGGAAAGGAATTGCAAGAATCTGGGATGTATGACTATGGAGCGCGATTTTATATGGCTGATATTGGAAGATGGGGTGTGATTGATCCGCTGGCTGAAAAAATGACGAGACACAGTCCGTATAATTATGCATTTAGCAATCCAATTAGGTTTATTGATCCAGATGGAAGAGAAGGAAAAGGGTGGATAGATCAAATATTTGAAGGTAATAGACATACATTAACTTATAAATCTAATATTAATACAACTCAAGAAGCAATGGAAGCTGGCTATCAAAATGTTTATGGTGTTTCACAGACAGGTAAGGTTACAGATGAGACCAATGAACCTGTTACATATTCTTTAAATGCTGATGGGACTTATACAGATGTAGCAACTGGAGATACTTCTTCTGGTATTTCTACCACTCAAGGAGGTATTACCATAAAAGGAAAAGGAACTTTTGATCTTACTAATTATCTATCACATCTAGGAAATGAAGGTGGTAATTTTTATTCAAACCTTGGCGGAGCTGCTCCTATTGAAGCTTATAGTAATCCATTCTTTAGAGGAGATATAGATAAGATGGTAAATGTTGATGGCTATTTTGGTGGAATGGCTAACAGTTTGAGCCGAGGAAGAGATGGGAAAGATGTTATGGCTTATAGGGTTGATTTAATGTCTTTAGTTGATCTGGTTGTAGGAAGTGCAAAGGAAGATAGTATGTGGATTCAATCGAATCTATATTTCCCAGAAATGCATGATACAATTAAACGTGTACCCAATAGTAGATCGGAGGTTGAACAAAATAGATTAGATTCAGCAGCAAAAGCAACTAATAAACGTAAAATTGACAGTTGGTATGAAAAATATTATGGTAAATAATATAATCTTGATATTTATTTTCTTGATTGTTTTTAATTGTAAAAAACAAGATACTAATACAAATATTTTGAAGTTAACAGAGTTAAAGGACTATAAAGTTACAGAAACAAAAATTAATGACTCTATAATGAAAGTTTTTGGAGAAAATGACAATTATGTGATTGAAGGAAGCATGGACTTATTAAATCATTCTAAACAAGGCTGGTGGAAAATAAAAAGTAAAAAGAATAAAGATAGGGTTGAAATTGAATATATCTTTTTAGACAAAGAAATTGAAAACCAAATTAGAATATACAAAGATGGAGTGTTTGACAGCAAATCGAGTAAATTTTATAATATCTCTTCTACTAATAAAGATCATTTATTTACTTTTCATTTTCCAAAATCTAATTATAATACATATAATGTTGAGTTTGATTATATAGTATCAGACACTATTCAAAAGAAAAAAATAAAAGAAGGCAATATAAAATTAGAGAAAAATGATGACTATTATTCCTCTCCCATACCAGCTAACAAGAATGAAAATATAATTGGTATAGTAACAAGATTTTCAAATTTAAAACAAAAAGATAGTGTTTCGCTTGCTGTAGATAGAATGTTTATAAAACCATTGAAAAAAAATACGTCTACTGCAACCGTAAAACTTTTTAACCCAAAATAACTCAGTTTTAAGATTTTGAGTAGATAAAAATAACCGCTGCGTAAAGTTTATAACTTTGCGGAAATAAAAATAAACCACCGCAATTTGCAGTGGTTTTGTTATTTATAATAGAATAAAAAAAAGATAATGAAACTTTTACAATTAGACAGAATTAACTTCTAAGATTGTGTTGACTATTTCCGTAAAGCTGTTTTTACTGACTTCATTATAATGTAAAAAATCACTAGAAAGCGTTATGGACAAAGATTATTTGAAATGATTATTTAGTAAAGTACTACAAAACGATTGTTTACCGCTCTTTATAAAAGATCCACTTTCGAAAAATTCCATTCTTACCACTTTTTTCTTTTTTTATTTTCCTAAAAAAATTTCTAGAAAAAAAAATTGACATCACTTATTTATACATAATTCCCCTTATCGTGTAAACCCCGACGAATTCTGAGGAGGAATCATCCCCCACCAGTAAATAAGATAACAAAAATTTCACAGACAATAATACATTCAAGGTGATAGCTGACGTACTATTCTCCTCAGAAATCTTGTGCTTTCTCTACTGGTATTTTATCTAACTCAAAAATCAAAAACAATGGTAACAATTATCAATTACAAACAAAGACAAAAAGAAGACGGAACTTCATTCTACATTTTAGAAGTTCAAGGAGGTATTGAAATGGTTATGAGCCAAACCACAAATCAGTTTTATGCTACGTCCAAAAAGGCTTCTATCACATCAACATTTGACGAACTTACTTGTCAGGCTCTGATAGGAACACAAATACAGGGTAGCATCATTAAACAGGAGTGTGAACCTTATGAATACACTGTTAAAGACACGGGAGAAGTGATATTACTTAATCATAGATTTATGTATTCTCCACAAGAACAGGGAGAAATGAATTTAAATCGTAAACCACCAGTAAAGGATGATTTTATTACTGGTATTGAAGAGTTTTCAAGAAATGGAAAGCATACTTTAGCAGGAGTACAATAGTTTCATTCAATATATAAAGTGCCAAAGTGCCGAATTTTTGCAAAACTTTAAAATTTCAGAATCCAAAATCTGTTTACCTCAAACAAAGTGGAGTTAATGGTAATGAGAAAAAATTAGTTTTCAAATATTTCGGCACTTTGGCACTTTTTTAATCTTAAATATTACAATTATATGAACCCTTTAATGGAAATATCGGTAAGCTATACTACCAGTAATCAAGAAAAAGTAAGAATAGCAAGCAATAAAGAAGCCTATGAATTAATTATTAAAAACTGGAATTTTGATATAATTGAATTTCAGGAAGAATGTAAAGTAATCCTTATGAATAAAGGAAACTTTGTTTTAGGAATTTACGAAGTTTCTAAAGGCGGTATAGACAGTTCAGTAGTAGATATACGAATCATTTTAGGTGTAGCCCTTAAATGCAATGCTACTCAGCTGATACTGGTACACAATCATCCAAGCGGAAATCTTAACCCAAGCAGTTCAGATGAGAAAATTACGGAAAGTTTGCAGAAAGCATGTAAACTATTGAATTTATCACTTTTAGATCATATGATTATCAGCAAAAATGATTATTACAGTTTTAATAAAGAAAATAGTTTTTAAAATACAATAGTTAATGATATTGAAAGCTTATGTATATGCATTCCTCTACAATCGCTCATAAATTCTGCTATAATTCCGAAGTTTAAAATACTTTAAGATAGTATTAATAGCCAAAATTTATTATTTATCAAACTTAAACAGTTCATAGAACTCTATATTTAAAGCTTTTGCAATTTTGTATAAGGTAATAAGGCTTGGTGAAATTCTACCAGATTCTATTCTGCTCATATTGGATTTCTCAAAATTACACATAGCACCCAAATCAGATTGAGAAATATTTTTTTCTTCTCTGATCTGTTTTATTCTTTTGCTAATAAGTATTTGAAGAGATTCTTTATCCAAACTTTAATGAAATATTATCAAAGTTGATAACATTCTGTTTTAACTTGGTTATCAATAATGATAACTTTGTATTTTTGTAACTAAATAACAACTCAAATGAATAATTTAGAAAAACTTGGAAAATTGTCAGAAACCATTGGCAAAATTTATTTTAGACTATTATTAATTGTTCTGATAATAGGTGTAATAGCTATTCAAATGTCAAAAGTAGAAAACAATGAAGGAATTGATAAAATTGCAATTATTGTTGGTAGTATTGTGGGGTTTGGGATTTCTTACTTCATTTTAAGGCTACTATTCAGACCTGTATATGATTTAAATAGCACTATAAATCAAAGAATCTATAATCAAATTACAAATACCGAATTTAAAAAGAAATGGTGGCTTAGTTTAATTTGCTCAACTATCGTGGCTTTACTTCCTGTAATTCCAACATTTGGTATTTCTATCTTGATCATGATTCCTCAATTTATACTACTAACAAAATCAAGAACTTATGAATAATGAAATTCTTAATACTATTTTTTATTTAGGTATTGTACTATTAGGATTACCAACTATTTACTTTACAACATCTTCAAAAGATAGTTCGGATCTAAAAAGGCTTGCAACAAGGATTTATCCTATAGTATTATTTTTAATCATAGGAATCATATTTTTAATTTATGGAGTTGATAACACTAAAAGAGCAATTGGATATGCAGCTGGAGAAGCTATTTTCTACCTTTTCTTTACAATAATATTTCTTATCATCTGTATATTGATTTTATTAGTTCTATTAACTAACTGGAAAATGATCTTTGAAGAAATACAATATTATTTTAAGAAAAAGTAACGCTGGAAAAATTAATTCGAGCAGATTATAAAATGAAAAATATAAATGAAGTATTACAATTTAAAATAGGAGAAGAGTCATACGAAAGAGAATTTGACATTATACCGATTCCTCCTTTTGAATGTATTGAGAATAATTTATCTTTAGAACCGTATGAGTTTTTTGGGCATATTGATAATTTGTTTGATCTTAAGATTTCAGCATCGGTAGTTTTATACTACAATACAGACGTTCTAATGAGGGTAATGTATAAAATTAGAGAAAACATATTAAACCTACTCATCAAAAGAATCGAAGAATTAAATTTACTTATTCCTAAAGAGATTTCTTTGATAGTAGCATATGATAAAAATGAGAACATTACGATCTTTAAATATGAGAGTATCCATTTACACCAATTGCAATAATTACATCCTTACATGTTAAATTTCACTCACCATTTTTGCTGCAACGATACTGCAACAATTTCTCTAAAAGAATGAAAACGTTTGATAAGAAATGCAAATATAAAAATAGATAAATATTTAAAAATCAATTAAATGAAAACAAATGAAGGTAAGTAATAAATATAATAGACTGACTGTTAATCAGAGGGTCCTTGGTTCGAGCCCAAGAGGAGGAGCAGAGAAAAAAGACTTACAGAAATGTAAGTCTTTTCTGTTTTTAATTAGTTGGCACTGCATAAATAAGATTTTCAGACCAGCCTCCTCCATATCCATTGATTGAAGCTCCTGTTGTAGTTCCTGCAACCAAACTGTTTCCTACAATATATTTATATCTTTTGGTAGTTCCAGACGTATTATCAAGGTAAATATTACCCGAAGTCATACTATATCTGGAATTTGCCCCCACCATACTTGTTGGCCCCTGGATCAAAGCACTCATCAATCTAGGCCCCGGCCCTGAAGATATATCTGTTGATATTGTCCCGTTTCCTCCTATAACAAGACTTGGATCATCAGAAAATGAACTTCTGAGCCACATCCAATCATTAGCAGTAAGGCTAGTTCCAACCGGAGCAACCAATTGAATAATCGTTACAAGCCATTTTCCTGGAGCTAAATCAATATAGCTTCCAGTATAGGTATACAAACCCGTTTGCACCCATGGAACACTCACGCCAACTCCATTCACTCCTCTCGTTAGAGTTAATGCTACAGGCTTCCATAAGCCATTTCCATTACTATCAGAAGTGATTACATAATTTTCATTTTGAGTACCATCCTGAATTTTAAGACCCGAAATAGGTGTTACAGAAGTTCCCTGAGTCTTAATATCTAAACTTCTTTGTGGTGTATTGACTCCAATTCCTACGAAACCATTAGAAGTAACAACTACATCGTCAACTTGGTTACCAGGAGATACAACCCCCGCTGTTTCATTATTCTTTGCTCCGTCGATATGAAGGATTGCCTGTGGATTAGCAGTGTTGATTCCCACCTGTGCGCTCATAGAAAAATTAACCATAAAGGTCGCACACAAAAGTAATTTGCTTTTCATACTATATATAATTAAGTTATTAATGTCAAGTAGTAAAAAAAATTGCTTGAAAAATTGAAAAACTTACACAATATTCATTGAAAAAATCATTTTAACTTCTATTTTTCATTAATATCAAAATTATAAAAAAAATAAATTAAAAAAATAAACATTATTTAAATTATTAGTTAAAAAAGGTAATTGCATCCAATAATTTTAATAAAATCAAATTCTTTCAATACTCGATATAGATAAACTCACACCTCCTTATTTTAAAAAGACAACAAAATATAATATCTTGCAAATAAAAAATATGAGTTCCATTATTGTAAGACAAGCCGAGCTTAAAGATTATCCAGCTATTATTGAACTGCAAAACGCAAACACTCCGGATCAATTAACCGAAGAGGAAAAAAAGCAGGGATTCGTGGTTTCTAGTATGACCGAAGAAACATTAGACGGTATCAATAAAAACTTAGGTGTTTTAGTTGCTATTGAAGATGATAAACTAGCAGGTTTCGTATGTCTTGCAACAACCAATCCATTACCGCAGCATCCGATTGTGAAGGCGATGTATGAAAGTTTTCCTTACCAAACATTTAATGAAAAAAAATTAACAGATTATCGAGTGTTTATCTATGGCCCTGTTTTGATAAGTTCTAAATGGAGAGGAAAAGGAATTTTGAAAAAATTATTTTCTGCTGTGAAAGATTTTACAAAAAAGGATTACGATTTAGGAACAGCTTTTATTAATGATAAAAATCCACATTCTCTTGCGGTGCATGTTGAAGGTTTAGGAATGACAGCTTTAACGCCTTTTAATTATAAAGAAGAAACATTTCAATTGGTCGTTTTTTCAGTTTAAACATTGAAAAGGACTAGATGAAAAAAAATATTACCCAAATTTGAAAAATATTTTATTTTTTCATTTTATAAATTCATCTTTAAGATTAAACTTCAAAATACTGAAAAATAGATAGATAAAAACGTCAGCCTTTTTTCATCATTACAAAAAATAAAAATCATCGAATAAAAATTCATTTTTTCTGCCATAATTTGCTTTAAACACTTGCTTCATATCAATATTCATATTATATTTGCATCACCAAAAACAACGGAAAATTCCTCCTTAGCTCAGTTGGTTAGAGCATCTGACTGTTAATCAGAGGGTCCTTGGTTCGAGCCCAAGAGGAGGAGCGAAAGCTTAAAGAGTTACAAATATTTGTAGCTCTTTTTTTATGTCTAAAAATAAGGGATTCACATCTCTTCTAACCTCCTATAATATCGATAAATATCCTTTTACAGAATAATACTATATTTTGTTTATTATTTAAACATAAACAACAATAATCCATTATTTCATGTTTATTTAACGAAAATATTACGTAAAATTTACCATACAACAAAAATTAATTTGTAAATTCGAGTACCTAAACAAAATATAAACATGAAAAAAACTATCCTTTTTGCATGTATTCCACTTTCCTGTATACTATTTGGGCAGGTCGGGATCAACACAGCAACTCCAACCGCCACGTTAGAAGTTACAGCAAAAAATTCTACAGGAACTACAACAAATGTAGACGGAATGTTAATTCCCAGAATAAACCTCCAACGAGCAGAGTTAATGTCAGCAGTTCCAACATCCACACTTATTTATGTAAATGATCTTTCCGTAGGAACAGCAACCGGAATTGCTAGTGATATTACATCCACCGGCTTTTATTATTTTGACAGTACAAAATGGGTAGCTGTTATAACATCCAATAATAACAACGACTGGCATCTGACAGGCAATACAGGAACAAATCAGACCAATAACTTTATCGGAACATCTGATAATCAAAATGTAAATTTCAGAAGAAATAATGTAGCGTCTGGTTTTTTAGGAACGTTTAGTACCTCATTTGGAGTAGGCTCTATGCCTCAAACATCTCCAGCTTTATTCAGCACTGCATTTGGGGCAGGAACCTTACCTTCTTCAACAGGGATCGGAGGAAGTGCTTTTGGATATCAAGCTTTAAGAGCCAATACTACAGGAATTCAAAATACAGCAATAGGATATGGCGCACTTACTGCAAACACAGGAGGAGGAAACAATGTCGCAATAGGACATAACTCACTGAGCACTTTAAATCTAAGCGCAAACGGCTCATACAATGTCGCAATTGGCACAAGCTCATTAACAAGTTTAACATCAGGCATTAGTAATGTAGCTATCGGTGATGCAGCGGGAATTCCAAATGGAGGCGGAGTACCTTTAACTTCAGGGAATGGAAATATTTTGATAGGAAGAAACACGACAGTCGCAAGTTCAACAGGTGATAATCAAATGAATATTGGTAATGCAATTTTTGGGGTTAATTTAGGAAGCAATATAACAGCACTTACTGCAAATGTGGGTATCGGAACTTCTGCTCCTACTACAAGACTACACGTAGTTGCAACCACAGCAAATGCTAGCAGATATAATCTTTTTGATGCTACTGCCGGAACAAATGAATACGGAATTCTCACCCTTAGAAATACTTCTCCTTTAGCTACAGGAAATTATTCATTATTGGGATTTAACAATAATGGCCCAACCTCAGGAGGTGCAAATTGGGCTTTAGGCTCAATCCGTACAGGAGCTACATCTACTACAGGTTCTGAAGAAGATTTTTATCTCGCAAACTCCACAGGTGGAGCTTTAACGGAAAGATTAAGAATAAAACCAGACACAGGATTTGTAGGAATTGGGACATCAACCCCAACAGCAAGAGTGGAAATAGCATCAGGCGCAGCAGGAACTTCAGGATTAAAATTCACCAACATAAACAACACAACAGCCACCACACAAAATGCTGCCGCTTTGGGAGTTGACGCTACCGGAAACGTAGTAGTACAAAATACAGCTCCTTTAACTACAACGTTTAAATCTTTCAATATTAATGCAAGTTCCGCAGCAAATTCATTAATTACTATAGGATCATTAGAGTTTCGTTATCCAACAACCACATGCACAACAACCCCAACGTTTATTCAGGTAAGATCTACAAGTGGGGCTAATAATTTAGGCGTACAACACGCAATGTTTCTAACAGCGCAAAACGCCTCCTCTTTTGTTAATACAACACCATTAACCGTAACATCAACTTTTGCTGATATTGCATCACTCCCTTTAAATTGTGTACAGGACAGCCATGCACAATTCAACTTCTTTTCTTACACAGACAGAACTTTTTACAGAGTCAATGTAAACATCGCAGACGGTGACAGCTTAGGTTTTGGAGCCTTAGGATATATTTTTGTAGAGCTTCAGAGATAGACCTTTTAAGTATTTATCATTTTAACAAATTAATAACTATAACACCGTCATTTTGATGGTGTTATTTTGTTAACTTTGCGCTTTTGTATTTATTTAAAGAATTTTTTTTAAATTTTACTATTTTATAAATAAACAGCATACTTTTTGTTTATGCTAAATGCTTGAAGAAACAACAAATGTCAATTAATAACTCCAAATATTATTACTTCTCTTTTTTCCTATTTTTTACAGGTCTTGTCTGCGCTCAGAACTCAGCAAATGGTAAAATTTTAGACGCTAAAACAAATAAAGAAATCAGCGGTGTAGATATCTTTATCAATGAGAGCAACAAACCCACTCTCACAACTACTACAGGAAGTTTTAGCGTGCAATCAGACAGTATTATTTATAAATTAAAATTTCTAAGAAAAAACTATGCCTTAGAAAATATAACCGTTACGCCCGAAAACGCCAACAATCTTTTCGTAAAATTATCTCAGGAAAAAGTAGAAAGTATTCAGGAGGTTGTTATTCATAACGAAAAACCAAAATACAAGAATAAAAAAGAAAATCCGGCTTACGCAATCATGCAGGAAGTCTGGAAAAGAAAGAGAAATAACGGTTTAGATAAATTCGATACTTACACTTATAAGGAATACGAAAAAATTCAGTTTGATGCCAACAACCTGGACAGCACCTTTATGAAGAAAAAAATCTTCAATAAGCTGGATTTTATATTTGATTATGCAGATTCCACAGCAAGTGGAAAAATGGCACTCCCGATTTTCCTTAACGAAGCTGTTTACACCAATTTTGGAGAAAACAAACCTTCAAAGAAAACAAAAAGGCTTTTAATTGCTCAAAAAACATCCGGTTTTCAGGATAACCAGATCATAACTTTAACGGCTAAAAACCTTTATCGTGATATTAATATTTATGATAATACTTTAAATTATTTCGATATCGGATTTCCAAGTCCTGTTGGAGGAAATGGTTTTAGTACGTACGATTACAATCTTGTTGATACCATTTCAATAAATGGAGAAAATGCTTATAAAATAAGATATCAGCCCAAAAGAACTGAGGTCTTGGCATTTCAGGGATACCTTTATATTGATACCGACAGTTACGCGGTTTTAGGAGCAACCTTAAAATCAACACAAAAGATCAACGTTAATTTCATCAATTCTATTTCAACCGAGTTGGAATATGATAATCCCGATGAAAACACTTTTTTACCTAAAAAGTTTGTCACGGAAATCGAAATGACTCCTTTTTCAAAAAAGAAAACATCAAAAAGTATCATTGCTAAAAGGTCTGTTGATTATTCCGACTACGATTTTAACAAACCTCTTGAAGATAAAGTCTTTGTTCGAAGAGAAGAAGAATACGACAATAAATTCGTAGATAAAGACGATGCCTATTGGCTTAAAGCTAGACCGGACTCTTTATCTAAATCCGAACAAGGTGTTTATGACATGCTTGATAAGCTTCAAAAAACACCAAAATTCAACCGTCTTGTAAAATTATATGAAACATTAGGTTCCGGATATTATAACGTCACCAAAGGAATTGATATCGGTCCAATCTTTTCTATTTACGGGAAAAATGAAGTGGAAGGCGACAGAATAAGATTAGGTGCAAGAACTTATTTCACCCAAAATGACCCTTGGAGAGTTCAGTTTTACACCGCTTACGGATTTAAAGATCAACAGGTTAAGTATGGTGTTGAAGGTCGATATATGTTCAACAGAGTCAACAGATTCATGATTGGAGCCGGAAACAGAAGAGATATCTTACAGCTTGGAGTACAGTTAACTACTGATGACGGTATTATGGCTCGTTCGTTTGCTTCGTCAACCGTTTTTGCGAGAGGTGAAAACGCTTCATTAAGTTCATTAAATCAGACCAATATATTCACATCTATTGAACCTTGGAAAAATTTCCAGATTCGTGTTGACGGAACAATGCAGAGCATTAAATCTGCCAATCCGGACGGATTTAATCTAATGTATTACAGAAATGGAGATCTAAGAAAAACCGTAAATGATTCTCACGTTACCATTAGTTTGATCGCAAGACCGGGAGCAAAATTCTCCCAAACCGGAGTCGATAGATACGAACATGGAACTTTAGCACCAACAATCGTTTTAAAATATACGAGAGGTATCGAAGGCTTGTTTAATGCAGATTTCAACTATAATAAGCTTCAATTCATGTTCTACAAGCCGGTTTTGATTGGAAGTTGGGGTAAAACATTAATTAATTTTGAAGCAGGTAAAAATTTCGATACTGTTCCGTTGGCTTTACAGAATGTTATTCCGGGAAACCAGTCTTACAGCTTAGTTGGGAATACTTTTGCACAGCTTAATTATTATGAATTTGTTGCAGATACGTATACAACTTTACATTTAGAACATCATTTTAACGGAAAAATACTTTCTTATATTCCATTAATTAAAAAACTAAAACTGAGAGAGGTAGCTTTTATCAGAGGAGCTTACGGAACTTTAAGCGATGCTTCAAAATCTATTAATGTTGAAGGTTTCAAATATTCTGCACCAAGTGAACAAATCTATTACGAATACGGTGTCGGACTCGAAAATATAGGATTTGGAAACCTGCGTATTTTCAGAGTAGATTTTAACTGGCGAGGAAATTACCTTGACCGACCAGATATTTCCAAATTCGGGATCAAAGCTGGATTCCAAGTTGGATTTTAAAATACAAACTCCTTGTTCATATTGAGCAAGGAGTTTTTTATTTCACTAAGATTCTGCTGGATAATCTTTGCAGCTATTGCAATGAGCTACAATGTAAACCACGCTACAAGAAGGTCTTTCACCCTCTGGGATTTTGCAGTACACATCACAAGGTAAACAATCTTTTACCGGAAGTGCTCCTCCCATTACGTTTTTAAGTTCTTCCCTGTTGATTTTCTTT